>ERZ795060.349-NODE-349-length-63828-cov-6.952942_pt1 | contig 63828 bp, 42 predicted proteins | sample MGYA00375144_ERZ795060 | MGnify/ENA primary metagenome ERZ795060 (study PRJEB30189, sample SAMN05720157) | activated sludge metagenome | isolation source: anaerobic digester from wastewater treatment plant | place: Japan | collected 2015-05-15 ... | reverse complement strand
TGGAGAGGTGGCCGAGAGGCTGAAGGCAACGGTTTGCTAAACCGTCGTACGGGCGCAAGCCCGTACCGCGGGTTCGAATCCCGCCCTCTCCGTTTCATTCGGGGCTAAGTTGGGTATTCGACATTTCCAAAAAATGGACACAAGATGTACTTTTTTGTAGGCCTGCGAGCAGGATATTGAAGATAAAAATTAGTGAGATATTTTATTCTCTTCAGGGGGAAGGGCGTCTTTCTGGAATCCCGAGTGTATTTGTCCGCTTATCAGGGTGCCCGCTTCGCTGCCGATGGTGCGATACAAAGTATGCATGGGATTTTCAGGCGGGCAGTGGAATGGAATTCGAGGATATTGAGAAGGAGATTTCCAAATACGACACGCCTTATCTTGTTCTCACAGGCGGTGAGCCGATGGTGTATCCCGAGTTGGAGGAGTTCGTCGGAAAGCTTGCACGAAAGGGCCGCCATATCACCATAGAGACATCAGGGATTTGCTATGTCAAAGGGCTTGCCTGTGATTTGATGAGTATCAGTCCCAAGCTGTCCAATACAGGAGGGCCGAAGGAGTGGTTTCGGCCGGATGAGTTGAAAAAACTCCTCGCGGGATATGATTATCAGCTCAAGTTTGTTGTAGATCGCCCCGACGACCTCGATGAGATTGCGGAGTGTCTGGAAACACTGGGGGCTGTGGAGCCGTACAAAGTTTATCTGATGCCGCAGGCGGCAAACCGGACAGAGTATCTTCAGAAGGCCCTGTGGATTGCCGAGTCGTGCCTGAAAACGGGATTTTCTTTTTCGGGACGGCTTCAGGTCCTGCTTTGGGACGGACAAAGGGGGCGGTAAAGCAGACAAAGGAAGAAAGCCAAGGGGGTCATTTTGCCTGTTTGTTTCGTTCGACCCATGCCTTGTAATGTTCCCGATAGCCGTAGCCGAAATAATCTATCGAGAATTCATTGCGAAGCTTATATTTTTTAAAAATCCTGACAATTTCCTTTTCTGTCCAGGCTGCAAGTGAATCCAGCCGTGCCTGTTCCAAACGTTGGCGGATTATCTTTTTTTCTGAGTCCTTCATCTGGGGTACCATTTCGAGATAGGCATTGTAGGTGCGGTCCACGCCCGGGGAACGCGTAATCTGATCCAGCAAGGCCGTGATTTGCTCGTCCGTGAGTATCTGATGAAGGGCCTGGAGCAGGTTCTGTATCTGAGGGGCAAACTGGGCATAGATTGGGTCGATCTGTTCAACCATGACAGTCAGGGCCTTCAGTTCATCCTTTCCTCCTTTGGCTGGGTCCCGTGCCTCATCCCAGGCGGTCCAGGCGGCCTCCAGTTCTTGATCGATCTGCTGATGCCACGCCCAGACCCGGCCATAGTGTTCGGCCAGCAGCGAGGCGACTCTGGCTTCCTTCTCCTCATTGCCTAACTTCAGGTGTTGGGCAAGGGTTTTTCCTTTGTTTTGAACGTTTTTTTGGATGTTTTCGGGCAAAACGGGGTTCATCCATGCCGGCGGGGTACCATCGTCGATTGCCTTCTGGATTCGGATTGCCACCTCTACAGCGGTTTCTGCCTGAAGGGCAGAGGCAAGCCCAAAAGCGATTAAGATTGCAGCAACTTGGTTTCTTTGTACGGTCATAAATATTCTCCTGCGTATCGAAGGAATCTCAGACCAAACTATCTGGCTATATTATTCTTTCGTCTAATGACAACTCAAGTCTTTCTTTTGGAATCGTGATTTTTCCCTGGGAAAATCGCTGGTGTGAGGTGGGGTGTTTTTTATGGTCAACCCAAGATGAAGTGAAAAAAGGCTTGCCAAAAGAAATAGGGGCGGTACAATACCCTCTGAATAGAGCCCAGGTGGCGGAATTGGCAGACGCGTCAGGTTGAGGGCCTGATGGGGGTAACACCTCGTGCTGGTTCGACTCCAGTCCTGGGCATTGATTGGGACACAGGGGGAAGAAGATTCACCGAACCAAGGTGAGTTTCTGTGCTTTTGTTTTTCTGCAGATTCAGCGGATATGGACCTTTGCACTGTTTGCGGCACTCTCCCTTTGCAGGGGGAGTGCCGCAAATGTTTCAGCAGAGCCTTTTTTATTGGTTGGTCGGACAGGACAGGAGGTACTTCAGCAGCTCGTTGAGTTTGCAGGTGGCCAATCCGACATATTTGTCTGCGGCTCCGTAATAGACAAACAGCGTATCCTTGATGACGACTTTTCCGCAGGGGAAGACGACCCCGCCGCCGTCATAGCATCCCTGTGTTTCATACCATTCCTCGGGCTGGAAAATCCAGTCTTTGGTTCGATGGGTAACCCTGGCCGGATTGTTCAGGTCCAACAGCATTGCTCCGAGTCGGTAGTACCGGTCCGGGCCGACGGCGTGGTAAAGCGTCAGCCAGCCGTGCGGGGTGCGGATGGGCGGGGTATTGCCGCCGATTTTGCATTCCCAATCCTCCTTTGCGGCGGCCAGCAGGGTGCTTTTGGGCCAGTGGAGCAGGTCCTCCGAAAAGGAAATCCACATGGCCGGATGTTCCGTTCCGTATTGGGGGCCGACCCAGCTCATCGGCCTGTGGAGCATCACGAATTTTCCGTTTATCTTTTCGGGAAACAGAATGACATCGCGGTCATCAACCAGCGGGTTGGTGATGCGTCCGGCCCGAATCCAGGTTTTGAAATCTTTGGTCAGGGCCAGGCCGGTAACGGTGGCGTTTTCCCGAATCAGATAGGGAAACTCCGGCGGGCTCTGTTTCCAGACCTGGGGTTTTCCGGCAACCAGCCAGTATCGGCCCGGCGGATAAAAGCGGGCGGCGTAGGTGATGTAGTAGTACTCGCCGATTTTGATGATGCGGGGGTCTTCCACACAGCCGGCGTCAAATCCGTCGGTACTGGGGCCGAAAACCGGCTGGTCACTGACACGCTGGAAGTCATAGCCGTTGGAGCTGACGGCCAGACCGAAACGGATGACATGGGCCTCGTCATCGCCGGCGGCCCGATACAGCATCAGCACACGGCCGGTTTCTTCCTCATACCAGGCACCGGGGTTGGTGGTGACGAAGTTTTCCCAGGGATTCTTCGGGTTGGGTTTCAGAATCGGATTTTTTGAATAACGAACCAGTTTCATTGATGACTCTCCGTAAATGAAGCGATTAAAGACTTCTCAGCCGACAGGGCTGACTTTCCAACAATTCGAGGGTCCAGGTTTCTTCGGTTTGGGAGGAGGTTTTCAGGCGGCCTTCGAGGGAACAGTTGTCTGTGCCGAGGATGCTCCGCAGAAACGATTTTTTCAAAGACAGCTGGGCATCCGCCGTGGACAGGATGCAAAGCTCTTTGTCCTTCCAGTAGAGCATCAGATTGGCGGCCTGTGAAGCACGGAACCGGATGTGGTCGTTTTGGAAGGTTTTGACACCGGCAAAGAGGGCATGCGGGGCCTGATACAGCCAGCCGCAGCCGGTCTGAAGGGCGGAATCGGGCCGCAGTTCCAGCTTCCCTTTTTCAGACGGATAAAGGTCCAGATAATCCCGGAATGTCCGCAGGGCGCCGACGATGGGCTTGGGATATCCGGTTTCGGTTCCATCGTAGTAGTACATCCCAAAGCCCGCTTCATAGGCCTGTTTGGTTTTGCTGACCCAGGGGGCGGAGTAATCAATCAGGGCAATCGGCCAGTCGGACTCCATCCAGGACATGGCTCCGTCAAACCCGTTGGCCCATGCATAAAGGGAAATCATCAGTTCCCCAACCGCCGCATTATAGATGTCGAGCGTGGAGCCGTCCGGCAGGCGTGTGCCGCAGCTGTATCCGAATTCGCCCAGCGTGATGGGTTTGTCGGGCCAGATTTCACGGAGGCGGTCAAAGGTCGTGACGGCTTTCCGGAGGTCTTCGAAAGAGGTCGGCGGCTGGTAGAGATGATGGTTGACAAAATCCAGCCGGCTGTTGGCAGGCAGGGCGGTCAGGAGACTGTTGTAGCCGACGGTAATAAAAGCCGACGGATGACTGGAGCGGAGGGCGGGGATGTGAAGGTTCAGCCAGTCGGCAAAGGTCTGGTTGACGGCCTCAAAGAAGGGGGCCATCTCTCCGGTCAGGGGCAGTGTCGTGTTCCAGCCGTACAGAGACGAGTAATCCCGCGGATGGATATACCGGGCACTCCATCGTGCCAGGATGTTGTAGGCGGCCAGAAGGGCCCTGCGTTCCTCCCGGGACGCCCATTCACTCACAGGCGGCCAGTCGCTGCCGTGCAGGGCGCGGACATCGACCCATTCTTTCTCATAAAGACCTTTGTCAGCGTATCGGTTGTACGGGTCATGCTGAATGACGGCGCTGGGATGTCCTGCAATTCGGACGGCGCCGACCGTGGTAATGTAGGGTTCGTTCTGCAGGTCGTAGCCGATAACGGCCGGTTCATCTGAGACAAGGCGGGCCAGGTCTGTAAACAGCTGCGTCAGATCTTCTCCCTTTTCTTTGGGGTGGGCGGTCGGGTGCAGGAGCAGATAGAGGCCGTATTGGTTCGCCAGATGCAGAATGCTGTCCATTTTGCTTTTGTCGGCGTTGAGGCCTTCAATCCAGAGCCGCAGGCAGTTGATGCCGGCCTCGCGGGCCTTGCGAAAATCGGTTTCCCACTTGTCATAAAAGAAGTTGTCAGAGACGTGGGAGGTCTTGCAGTCGAACGAGCCGATGTAATTGACGCCGAGCATAAAGAACGGTTTTCCGTCGGCGTCGATGAAGTGTTTCCCGTCCGAACTGAGGCGGATGGGCTTTAAGCGGCTTTGGGGCCGGGGCATACGCTTTTCTTTGGCCTGCTTTTCAGCCTCGGCCAGCTGCCGGAGCCGATTCGGCTGCCGGATTTTTTGCAGCATTTGGAGCAGGCAGTCCTTGTACAGGTTGGTTTGATAGAAATCCGGCGTCTGGACGCCGAACAGGAGCCATTGGCCGCCTTTGTAGGGACCTTCGTAATGCTCAAGAACGCCGGCGGCGAATCCTCGGGAGCGGTCCCAGGAATCAAAGACCTGCAGGATTCCGGTGTACTTGGATTCGTTGATGTACGGAAATCCGATGGCGGAGGTGCCTTTTAAGGCCATTTTGGTTTGGGCGGGACCTTCGAAAAAGGACTGATTGGGAGCGGGCCGAACAGAAACAGCATCGTCGTATTGATGAAACGGCTGAGCGGAAAAGATTGGCAGAATCTTTTCGAAGAGGGGTTTGCCGAAGCCGTCCGGCAGGTCAATTCTCGCCGTTCCGGCCTGTGCCAGGCAGATTTGATAATCGGCGGGCGGATGCGGAGAATAATCGTAGGACATGCCGAACTGAAGCCAGGCGGCCTTTTCGAGGCAAAGTCCGTCTCCGCGTCCGCCTCGTCCGGGCGGTGAGCCGTCCGGCAGGAACTGGAAACCGGCCGGCAGAAGGACAATTTCCTGCCATTGATGGGGGCAGTCAGCGACGGCCACCCAGCGGCTGCCGTCCTGCTCTCGAATTTCGACGACAAGTTGACGAAGGTTGTCGGAGCCCCTGACTTTCAGCCAGAGGGCGTTGTGGCCTTTTTTGCTTTGGAAGGGGCCGCGGAAGGTGTCCCAGCGGGAGAATTGACGGATGGCTGCTTCAAAACACGTCAGGCCGCCTTCCTCCTTTTTCTGCAGGTTGCTGGGGGAGCTTGGGTTGTCGCAGTCCCGAATCCAGCGGGCGGGGTCTTCTTTCGCAAAATCGACGGACAGATTTCGGTCTGCGGTATCGGCCGCCAGCTGCGGCAGGAGTTCCTCCGGGGAATACCATTGGTTACGATGCAGAAAGACAGGGATTTCAAAAGCCGGTCCGTTCAGGATCAGGTCGCCGCCGTCTTTCATATATTGCTGAAGGGCTTGGCGGGCCTGATAGGGAAATCGACGGGGCTGGGCAAACAGCAGGCAGGAGAAACGCTCCGCAGTGACTTTGCCCTCGAGAAAATCATTCCAGGTCAGGGTTGTGAGCGGATAGCCGGCCTGGCGAAGAGCCTGCTCGGCGGCAGGGCTTTCCCCGATGAGGCCGATGGAATAGGACTGCTCATTGTCTCCTTTGCAAAAACCGACGGCAAAAAAACCCAAGAGTACGACATTGGCAAACAATTTCATTTTTGTTCCTCCAGAAGCGTAATCCGATCGGGCAGCCCGCTGTCGTTTTTATACCAGAAACAGAAGATTCCTGCGATTCCGATTAGAAACAAAAGTGTTGTGATGGTGAAGGCCTTGTAGGTGCCGAGCATCAGCTGCATCGGCATCAGATACATACAGACCATCCAGATGAAGATGAAGGGCAGCGAGAGCAGGTCGTTTTTGTGCTCCTGCCAAAGCCGTCTGCGGGTTTCCGGGTCAAGGCGTTTGACAAAGGGCCCCCAAAGTCCGAAGGGTTTGGTTGTGCAGTAGAAATTCTCGAGTGTTTTTTTGTCGGCGGGACCGGCAACATACGTCCCCCACACGGTGAAGACCAAAGAAGCCAGAGTCAGAACAATAAATTGTGTCTGTTCCGTCCAGTCGGGCCAGTAGATGCGCTGGATGACGGCGGCGGCCATTCCCCCGAAGGTGCCGATGGCAAAGCCGGCGCCGTTGAACCGCCACCAATAGAGCCGCAGCACGCTCGGAATCGCCAACCCGGACAGCAGGCCCATGGTAATCCAGCCCCAAATGTCATTGATGCTTTTGGCGTAGTAGCCCATAAGAAAGCCGACGGCCACCATCAGAACAGTAAAGATATAGCTGGACCAGAGCAGTTCCCGGGTTTGAGCTTTGGGACGCAGGTAAGCCTGGTAAATATCGCGGGTAAAGAGGGCGGCGGCCATGTTGACCGTAGAGTCAAAGGTGGACATCGTGGCGGCCAGAAGACTGACCAGAATCAACCCCTTCAGGCCCGCGGGAATCATATAGAGCAGGGCAGCGGGCAGGATTTTTTCGGCCAGCACGGTCCCTTCATAACTCACATAAGGCAGGTGAACGGCCCAGTCTTTGCCGAGGACGGATTCGAGAGTTTTGGCCAGTTCGGGATAAGCCGCCGGGGAGTTGGCGATTGTTGAAAGCATATCCGACCACTGGGCTTTGGAAAGGTTGGGCAGGGCTCGATGAATTTGCTCTGCGGCGGCGGCAAACAGGTCGGGTGAGGGGAACATTTCTTTAATCAGATAAATCCCGAGGACCGCATAGCCCATCATCATCGGCCAGCGGAGGGTCAGCAGAGCAGACCAGAGGCAGGCGATTTTTCCGCATTCTTTGTCGCTGCGGGCGGCGAAGTACTGAGGAGTATTGCCCGTGCCCAGCCCGACAATAATGTTACGCAAAATCAGAAAGATGGTAAACATCATCAGGCATTCATACATTTCATATCCGGGGGGCATAAAAGTCTTCCATTGCGGAAAAGAGGTCATCCAGTCAGCGCTGCCGGTGACTTCCTGTGCCAGCCGGGAGAGTTCTTCGGGGCTGCCGATTTTTCCGACGGCGACAACAATCACCAGAACGGCCCCTAAGAAAATGAGGAACGCCTGAAGGATATCGCTGTACACCACCCCGTAAAAACCGGAGGTGACGGTGTACATTGTGGTAACGGCAACCAGAATCAGCGAGGCGGCGGCGGGCGACAGCTGCGGGATAAAGGTGGACACAAAGAGGCCGGACCCCTTGACCAGATAGGCAAGCATTCCGATGGTAAAGACGATTCCGGCGACGGCGGAGAGGATTCGGGCCGCATGCCCGCCCCAGTCTGTTCCGAAGCGGTAGGCCTGCCATTCGGCCCCGGTCATGCAGCTGCTTCGGCGATGCCATTTGCCGGTCCAGGCCATTACAAAGACCAGTCCGAGGGGCACGCCGCCGCGGAACTCGAGAAAAAGCCCTCGCGGTCCCAGCAGAAACAAAAGGGAGGTAATCAGCATCGTGCCGGTCATATCCAGCGACCAGCCCATGCCGGAGATGCCGATGGCCCACCAGGGCAGGGATTTGCCGGCCAAAAAGTACTCTTCCATCGAGCCGGAAGCGCGTTTCTGCAGGAAGAAGCCCAGGCCGATCAGTGCCAGAAAATACAGGACAATCAGGATATAGTCGAGGGTTGTCAAGTACTGCATAGGATACTCCTCATCCGTTCTCGCTGTTTTGCTTGAGGGGTTATCGATTCATGGTTTGGTCGATTGTCTTGAGAAACTCCGTCAGATATTTGTCGTAATGCGGGCCGGCCTGGTTTCGCGTCTGGACGATAATCAAACGGTTTTCGAGGTCCACGCGAAAGACGGCGGAAGAGGCGGCTCCATGGCCGACAACACGGGAGCTGAACAGATAGGGACGGCCGGTTTTATCGGCATCCGGGTTTTCTGCAGGCATCCAGGTCATCCCAATCCCCCAGTCTTTCTGGACAGCCGGATAATACGTATTTAAAGGACAGGGCAAAAACCGCTGGAGGGTTTTTGCGGAGAAGAACCGTCTGCCGCCGCAGACGCCGCCGTTGAGGATGAGCTGGCCGATGCGGGCGATGTCCATCGGGGTGCTGGTGGAGCAGGTGGCCATATCATCAAGGACGGTATGGCTCATTCCGAGGGGCTCAAAAAGCTGTTCGTGCATCAGGCGAAAAGCACTTTTGCCGGCAATCATCTCCATTGCTTTGCCGGCCAGGTCATAGCCCATTCCATTGTACTCATGCACTTGCCCGACAGGCAGCTGCGGGGCGGCCAGGGCCAGAGCATTTTCAAGCCAGGGATTGTGCATCCCGCCGAATTCATAATGGCCGCTCAGGCCGGTTGTATGGGTAAAACAGTGCCGGAATGTGACGGCTTTGGGGCCTTCGACAGGCCAGTCCGGCAGAAAAACACCAACGGGTTGGTCAATGTCGGCCAATCCCTGCTCGACAAACTGAGCGAAAAGCATTCCGCTCATCAATTTTGTGATAGAAGCCATGAACATCGGGGTATCCACGGTCATGGGGGTGCCGTCCGGCAGGGAACCGAAGGCCTCATGAAAGAAGATGACTCCGTTTCGGGCCAGCAGGACGGCAAAAGGCTCGCGGCTTTCTTCGTACCATTTTTGACAGAGCTGACGGATTTGCTGGGGGGCGTCCGGGCTGAAACCGGCTTCCTGCGGGGAGCCGGGCCGAAGCTCAACCGACGGTTCCTGAGTCGGCGGCGGGGGCAGCAGTTTCCGGGCCGGCTCGGAAAGGTTGAGGATTTTTCGCTTCAATTGCAGGTGGAGTTCATCGTTGGCGATTTCAGGTGTGCGGGCTTTGGGGGGCAGATAATCAAATCGCTCCGGTTCGGAGAGAAAACCCAAAAGAACAGGACCGTAAGGGTCGGATTCGAGGAATTCTACAAAGGCCTTTCCGGCCCAGGCGGCAAGGAGCGTCTGGTTGGCCTCCCAGGCGGAGCGGGACAGCCCCAGATTCTCCAAGAAATCGACTTGAGCATGAGGTTTTCCGTGCCAGGGGTGCCACCAGGGACGGGAACGATTATAAAGGACAAAACGGGTGTCATTTCTCCAGGGATGCGAATTGGGGGGGATTGCATAAAACGTGGCTGAACGTCGGATAAGGCGTCCGTCCGGCAGTTTCAGTTCGGCAAAGGCCAGATAACGGCCGGATTTTTGGCAGGAAACCGTTTCATTCAAGGCACTGTCAAACCAGCGGACGGAAGGTTTTTCTGAGCCGGTCAATTTCCGGACTAAATAGCTGTCAGACCACTTAAGGGCCGGGAATGAACCGCCGGCTTCAAAAAGATAGCCCCATTTGCTTTCCGGGACTAAAGCCAGATTTTGAAGGGACCGAATTACCTCGGAATCAAGATTAGCGATGTTTTGAGTACGGGTTGCAGAAAGCGACTCGCTCTGTTTTTGAGCAAAAAAAACATAACAATCTGTATAAAAAAGACTTACAAAAGCAATAAGGCTGAAAAACCTGGGTCGGCGTTTCCCGCAAGCATCTGTCATGTACAAAACCTTTCATTCTTTAAAAGAAGTAAAGTACTTTATCAGGTCATTATAGGCGTTTTTTATCAAAAGAAAAGAGTTTTTTGGAATCTTTTTTGAAGAAATCGCAAAAAACTGAGGAACTCGACAAAAAACAAGAGAAGGACAAAAAATCTTGTAAAATATTAATATATATTGATTTATGATTTTTCATCTTTCAGGTTTCAGTAAAGTATTTTATTATCGGAGCCGGACGGAAAAATTTGTAAATGCTTTTTTCTCAACGAATTGCATTTGATTTCTTGAAAATTTTTAAAAAATGCAAAAAATTATTGACAAATATCTTATTTTGATGATAAAGTACTTTAGTAGATTTTGAGTTTTTTGAAGGGAAAAGGAATGAAGAAACCATCCATGCCGCAACTGAAAGACATCGCATCTGCCGCCGGCGTATCTATGGCAACTGCATCCATCATCCTTCGAAACGGAAACGGGCGTTTTGCGGAGGAGACCCGACAGCGGGTTCTGGAGGTAGCCAAGCGGCTCGGCTGGCGGCAGAACCTGCTGGTGCAAAGCATTCAGACCGGCAAGACCCGCACGATTGGTGTCTTAATCCCGCCCTTTGACTCGTACTGGACAAATGTCCTGACCGGAATCCATCAGGTGCTGACCGAAGCGGATTATATGCCGATTACCCTGTGGGTTGGAGATGGAGAACGGTTTGCGGATGACGGGCAGGGGCTTGAACAGATTCACAAGCTGGTGGACCGCCGTGTAGAAGGGATACTGGTCTGGCCGGACTTTGCGGCTTCTTATAAGGATTATTTCCGCGAACTAATTGAGCGGGGCATCCCGCTGGTGGTGGTGGACCATGCTTTGGAGGACTGCCGGCTGGCCGATTCGGTGCAGACGGATGAAGAGCTGGGCGGCCGGCTGGTGGCCGAGCATCTGCTGAATCTGGGACACAGGAATATCGGTTGTCTTACGGAATTTGAGAAGGATGCCCGAAGCTGGCAGCTCCGTCGGCAGCGGTATTTTGAATTTGCATTGCGGACAATGGCTCCCGATGTGCAGTATCGGGTGTGGCACCTGAAAGAGGAAGGAGGCAATGCGATTCAGCTGGCCAAGGAGATATTGCAGATGAAGGACCGTCCGACGGCGATTTTTGCCGAGACGGACCATTTGGCCTATGATTTGTATCTGGCAGCGGCGGATTTGGGGGTTCGCATTCCCGAAGACCTGTCGGTGGTCGGCTTTTCCGATTTGGACTTTTCCCGTCAGATGCGTCCTCCGCTGACGACAGTTCGTCAGAACGGCATTGAGGTGGGCAAGTGCGCCGGCCGGGCCATTGTCCAGCGTGTTGAAAAAGAAGTAACAGGACCGGCGGCGACCATTCGAGTCAGCTGCGAATTAATCGTTCGGAATTCTACGGCAAAACCTTCTTGTTAGGTGAAAAAATGCTTTTTGTTGATCGGCAGGAAAGGAGAATGATGATGAAGAAGAGTTTGAGGATGCAGTGGATTGTGAGCGTCTGTTTGGCGATACTTTTCTGCGGGGCGTCGATGGGGGCTCAGAAGGTGATTGAGTGGAAATTTGATGGCGATTTGGCCGACAGTAGCGGCAGTGGGCTGGACGGAATTGCGTTCGGAACACCGGCTTATACGGCCGGTGTAAGCGGTCAGGCCTTTGTGTCGGATGGGACGAATTGTGTGTACCGAACGGGCATCAGCACGGCGCTGCTGCCGGTCCTGGCTGCAGATACCTGGAGCGTGAATGTCTGGGTGTATCCGACGGAAAATCCGCGAGACTGGCGGGTTCTCTGGTGTTTGGGCGAGAAGCCGGATGCGAGCAAAAACTCGCGGGCTGTTTATGCGTCCGGCTATGCCGATTATGGCGGACTGATTACCTTCGTCGGAAGGACAACCACAGCAACCACCTATATTTCTTCGATGATTCCATGGGATATTAACAAGTGGCAAATGATTACAACGACTTACGACGGACGGATTGTTCGCATTTATAAAAACGGTGTTCTGATTGCGATGAGGAATACGACATTCATGGATGCACCGGGAGAAGTTCGGATTCCTTCCAATCCCTGGAATTCCTATGATTTCTTCATCGGACGGTTTGATGAGTTCACGGTCTGGCGGGGCGTCCTGACGGCGGATGAAATCCGGAATCTGATTGTTCCGGGGGTTTTGGCGGAAGTTCCGACCACCCGTCAGGTGGCGTATTACAAGATGGAGAATCCATCCGGCTTTGTGATGCCGGATTACTCCGGACTGGACAATGACGGACAGCTGTGGGGATATACGGACCCCATTTCGGATTGGCTGGCGGAGGGGTACAGAGGAGATGCCTTGCGGTTTGATGGGGGACAGCGTGTCAATCTGCCAGTTTCGGTTACTCAGCCGGTCAACTACACAGTCAGTTTCTGGTTTAAGTCCGGAGAACAACCCTATTATTCCGCGTTCTATTGTGAAAAACAAACGACACCCGTTCCCGGCAATTTAGGACTGGGAACTCAGTTTTTGATTCGTGCAAACAATTCGGAAATTCAGGTTATCAGCAAAGAAAGAGATTATAATGCGTTGTTCCTGATCGGTGCGGATGCGAGGGCTTATCTGGACGGGCAGACGTGGCATCATCTGGCGGTTGTTGCGGACGGCGAGGCGGCCAGAGCGAGGTTGTATATAGACGGACAGGAATTGGCTTCGGCGGATTATCCCCGCAGCTCTCACAAAACCACAACGCTGACTACCTCTATTGGGTACAGCTGGTCTGACGGCGGCTACCTCGGCGAGTGGGGAGACACTTATATCGATGAAGTGACAATTTGGAATGGAGCGCTCACTCCGGCGCAGATTCAGGCGTTGGCTGCTCGTTCGAATTTGAACAGCGACCAGGCGGTTGATTTGCTGGATGCGGCCGCAGTCAGTGAAGACTGGATGGAAGATACCGTTGAGGTTCCGGGAGATTTGCTCGTGGCCGATGATATGGAAGGGCCTCTGAACCGCTGGAGCGTTTATGCCAGTTCCCGCTATAGCGGCACCGGCACAATCAGCCAGACCAGCAATGCCTATACGGGCAGTTACGCTCTGCAGTGGGATTATGAGCTGCCGGCAACAGCTCCGACGGACCCGAATAATTATGCGAGCATTCTCTTTGATTTTGGTGAAACGAAGAACCTGTTTGATTTTGATGCGGTCTCTCTCTGGCTGTATCGGCATTCGGGCAACAGTGAAGAGGATATTCTTTTCCTGAAGTTTATCGATGAAAATATGCAGGTTAAAGCCGAGCAGTGGATTGTCGGAAGCGGCGCGACAGTCCAGCCGGTTAATCAGTGGGCTGAATGGGTGATTGACCCGAATTCACTTCGGGGGCCCGGCGGGGTCGGGACGGCCGATGAGGGCGATTTGACGGATATCCGCTATATTATGATCGGCACCGGCAGCGGTGACCGAAGCGATGCCCGGTCAGGACGGATAGACATTGATGAGTTTCGATTTATCCGTTATCCGGTTTGTGCCGGCTTCCCGAGGGCGGATATGAATAAGGACTGCAAGGTGGATTTGGATGATTTGTTTGTTCTCGTCGAGGAATGGCTGCTGGGGATTGAGTAAATGAAAATCGGCAGGCGGGGCGGATAGGGACTCCGCTCCGCCTGCCGAAAAAGACAAAATCAGGAGAGATAATCATGCGAATTCGAAAGGCCTTTACCTTAATTGAGCTGCTGGTCGTGATAGCGATTATTGCCTTGCTGCTTTCGATAGTGGTTCCTTCTCTTTACAAAGGGCGGGAAATAGCACGGATGGCTGTTTGTTCTACGAATGAGAAATCGCTTGTGATGGCGGCAAACCTCTGGTCCGGCGAAAACCAGAATTTCTCTATAGCGGCCAAGTGGTGGAGAGATCCGATGTATCAACACGATGACGGTCATTATGAAGATAATTCCGCCTGTTCGCTGATGCCCTATTTGGCCGCTTCGATCAAGCAGAAAAAGGATTCTCTTGTTTGCCCAAGTGCCAAAAATATCAAGTTTTATGCGATGAGTGATGATTACCGCACAGCTGGACATGAGGAGACTTTTACCTATGCGGCCAACGGCTATATGATATTCGATTACGGTGTGAGTCCCGGGGAAATATATAAGGATGAGCAGCGAACTTACTGGGATAAGCATGGTTCCACAAAGATTCCGACGATTCGGAATCCTGCAAGGACGGCTTATTTTATCGATCATGAATACTACTTTGTGGCTCGTTGGTTTTTTGACCCAACAAAAAAACCGGAAGATATCCAAAGCAACCCCAAATTCTGGTTCCAGACTCGCTGGCATCAAAAACGGACAGCGGATATTTACGGCATCGGGATGATCGGCTGGGTGGACGGACATGTGAGCCGCGAACCGAAGGATTTTGCAGAGGTTGTTGAAGGCAGCCAGTCGGGTCGACGCTGGACAGTTTATTACTACGGGAAATAAAGAGCAGGTATTCACTTCGGAGGAGCGGGAAGATGTTTTGCCCCAAAGCAATCCTGGTTTGTCTGCTGATGCTTTGCCTGCCGGCTACAGCCGCAAGCGGAGCGGAGGTGACGTTCGATGCCGATACGGTCTCGCATCCGTTCGGCGGCCTGGGGGCACAGATTTGGGCCGGCGACAATTTCATCGCGCCGCTCCTGACTTCGCTGAAGATTCGCTATGTGCGGCTGGAGGCCACGCCGGATTGGGCCTCTGTTTCGCAGACGCCGCCGACCGACGGGTTTCGCTCTTCCTTTGACCAATACGTGGCCGCTAATTACGGTTCCGCTCGGCTTAGTGCTATGCAGAATACCTGTCAGCTCCTTCGCCAGCTCGGAATTGCCGCCGTGTTTAATCAGTTTCATTATCCTTCTGCGTGGAGAAACGTCTGGGGGGCTTTGGAACCGGAACATCATCAGGATGTTGCCTTATTGTGGGGGGCGCAGCTGGCTTATCTGCGGTCTTATGGAATTGTGCCGGAGTATGTGGATTTGTTCAACGAACCGGAAGGGACGTGGAACTGTCGGGTGCCGCCGGAACAGTATAACGATGTGCTCAAACGGGTCCGGCAGGAGCTCAATGAACGGGGGTTTGAATCGGTTCAGATTGTCGGTCCGGGGCTGGCCTATCTGGACCATAACGGCGGCGGGGCGCTCTGGGTGGGGGCGCTGGATGAAACGGCCGTCGCTTCTCTGGGAGCGTTTGCAACCCATGCATGGGATGAAGTTTATTTGCAGGGGTGCGGGCCCGAATTCCTGCGGCAGCGGTGGCAGCCGTTTTATGCGGCGGTACGGGCGAAAGACCCCATGGGACAGAAACCCATTTTTGTGACGGAGTATATGACTGCCAACCGCATTTTCCACGGGGTTGAATATCCATCGCCCGGCTCTGCTTACACCTATTCGGCTTCGGATACGGTTCCGTTTGCCATTCGGGTCTTTGAGAATACACTTTCGCTGCTGAACGGCGGGGCATCGGTCCCGTTTGTCTGGGAGGCGGCAGACCAGAGCTGGTCGGACTCGGGCTGGGGACTCCAGCGCCGTGCGGCGGACGGAAGCGTCAAGCGGCCGGTTTATTATGCTTTAAGGATTTTGACGGATTTGGTTCCACCCGGGGCTCAGGTCCTGTCGGCAGGTCCGCAGGAACCGGGGATCTACTGTGCGGCGTTTCGGTATGACAACGGGATTATTTTGGCAGCGGTGAACGGCACGGAAAGCTCGCAAAGCCGAATTGTCCGCCTGAACAGCTCCCAGCCCAAAGAATGGGTCTGTGCGCTGAGTTATTCCGCCGAAGGGATCGGCGACGGGAGCCGTTTTTTGCGTTTGACAGAGCCGAATGTGGTTGAGCTGACTCTGCCGTCTGATACGGCACTCACGGCGGCGTTTGAATTTTCACCGAATCAGCCGCAGAAGGTGCTGGAGTGGAAATTCGAGGGCAATCTGACGGATACCAGCGGCTGGGGGAATAATGCAACAACGGCCCAGGGCGGTTTTCGGTTCGGCAAAGGGCGAATCGGGCAGGCCCTGTCGCTGGACGGCACGGAGGTCTTGATTGAGTTGGTGAATGGAGCCAATCTGCCGCTGAATGCCGACGATGACTGGTCGATGAATCTCTGGGTTCGTCCGAATGCAGCGATTTCCATCGGGGGCGATTATCATGCGCTGGCACTTGCGGCCTTCGGAACGAACAGCTGGTCCAAGAACGGCAATGCCCGCAGCATCGGCAACTGGGGTTGGGGAAAGGGAATCAGTTTTTACAGCACGACAATGGTGCCGACGTATGCAAATGTTCCCTACGATGCGGGCGTCTGGCAGATGATTACGATTACCTATGAACATGCTCTCTGGCGGCAGCAGGGCACGGATACTACGGGCCAGGCCCTGAAGATTTATAAAAACGGAAATCTCATTGCTTCGTTTAACCCGCAGGGACGATACTACACGGGGGGATTTCGCACGGCGGATAACCGTGTTTCCATTCTGCCGGCTATCCCGGACTTGGCGCCGAGGCGGTTTGCGGGAAAGCTGGACGAGTTTGCAATCTGGAGGGGAGTCTTGTCGCCGGCGCAGATTCTGGGGATGGCGGTTCGTCAGATGCCGGCGGCGGATTTATCCGGGGATGGGGAAGTTGATCTAAACGATTTGCAAGTGCTGTGTACCTATTGGCTTGAGGAGGGTTCTGACTATGCGGCAGACTTGAATAACGACGGAATTGTCAATTGGGAAGATTTTCGTGTGTGGAGTGTGTGGAGAAATAATCCGGAAACCTTTTAACCTTTTTTGGAGGAAAGAAAGATGAAGAAGTGTTTGGCAATTTTGATGGTTTTGGGCTGTATCGGTCTTGTTCAGGCGACGTTTGTGACGGTTGTGGATAACTTTGAAGGATATGCCGACAGCGCGGCTTTGAATGCGGCCTGGGTGGTCAATCCGAATTCAAACATAACCAGCGAAACACTTGAATCGGTCCTGAACGGCAAGTGTATGCTGATTCAGAACAATCAGAACTCGCCCTATTACGCTCAGACCAAGTATGCTTTGCCGGGGGCTGTATGGCAGGTTCATGGGGTTAATCTGACCTATCCGGGATATTATATGATTAAGATGACCTTTGCGGTTCCCAAAAACGATGGAGTTGCACCGTGGGGGACACTGGGCGGTTCCGGCGGCGATGTATTCCTGAGTATGTTTGACTGCTGGGGACAGAAGGTGTTTGGAGCCAGCTATCCCGGTGAAGTGACCTCCAGCGGCACAGGTTGGCCGAATGGAATAGTCTGGGAGATGAATTTTGCCGACTATACGGTTCCGGGAATGAATCTGGAAAATGTGATGTATATCACAGTTGGGTATGATAAGACTTACTATGGCACCGGTGCCCTTTTTGTGGATGACATTACTCTGGTTGGGATTCCGGAGCCGGCTACATTGGCTCTGCTGACAATGGGGGGATTGATGGCTCTGCGCCGCCGTCAGTAAAGAGAGTGTTCCGAGATAGTATTTTGTAGTTTGAAGTGAAGGCAAAAAGCCGTCTTTCAAGATGGCTTTTTGCTTTTTTAAATGGTTAAAAATTTTTTATCCATTGGGGGCAGTAAGAGATAAAATGGATGTATATTATCCTGAGCAGAAGGCAACAACAAGAGTTTTTAATCTGTAAAAGTGATTTTTTTGGTAAAAAAGAATCCTTTGGGGATAAATAAGTTGAGAGGGAGAGGGACTGTCAAAGGGACTCATGTAAATGCCGGAAGAAAAGGAACAAAATCAGGAACAGTTTTTGCGTCTGCTGATGCTGAACGATAAGCGAATTTACGCTTACATCTTATCCTTTGTCCCGAATGCGGCGGATGCGGATGATATTATGCAGGAAGCGTCAGCGGTGATGTGGCGGAAATTCTCCTCTTTTACCCCCGGAATGGATTTTGTCGCCTGGGCACTCACAATTGCCCGGTATCAGATTCTTTCGTATTTCAAGAAAAAGAAGAGCAAGAAACTCTACTTAAGCGAAGTCTTGGCGGAATCTCTGGAGCAAGAGATGGTACGAGTCCTGCCGGAGATGGACCTGCGAATGGGTGCAATGAAGAAATGTATTGATAAACTTGCCCAGATGGATCGGTATATTCTGAAACTGCGGTATGAGAAGGATTTGACACTGGAGAATATCGGGGCGCACATTTCCAAATCCACGCGGGCGACCTATTACGCTTTGGTTCGAATTCATCGGTTTCTGCTTCAGTGCATTAGACAAACCCTTGCCGAGGAGGCGGCTCGATGAGTTCTTTGCCGAATGAATTCTATGACTGGGTCCTGGCGGAGCTCTACGGGCTGGCAACCGACGAGCAGACCTCTCAATTGGCGGCTCTGCTGGAAACGAGTCCCCAAGCCCGTCGGGAATACATCGATTTTCTTTGTATGTATGCGCATCTGCATCGGCGAAAAGGGGCTTCTTTGTTCCTCGAAGGGACGCCGGATGATTCTCTTCTGAATGAAAACACCTGGCAGCTTCTGGCGGAAGAGGAAAAAAAGGCAGAGGCGGTATGTGTGGAGCGCTCTTCGGAAGAGCCGGTTCGCGCGGCGGCGGCTCCGACGGTTTCTGTACGGACTCCTGTGAGCAAGTTTTCCCTCTATTCGCTTCTTGCATCTGCGGCGGCTTTGATTTTTCTGATTGCTTACGCATATCTTTCTCCGCTTCGAACCAACGGAGTGGCAGTCGGGCGTCTGCAGCGGACAGTCAATGCCGTATGGCGGGATGCGAGCGGACGTCATCTGTCCGACGGCAGTGAACTCTACCCGGGGCCGATGCATCTGGTTAAAGGATTGGCGGAAATTGTTTTGGAAGGGGGTGCAACGGTTCTTGTGGAAGGACCGTCTGCCTTTACGCTCGAGACACCGGTCCAGATGTACCTGCAGGAAGGACGCATTGTCGCATCGATGAAGGGGGCGGGAAAGCAGGCCTTTGTGGTGCGTTCTCCGACAGCCAGTTTGGTGGACTATGGAACAGAGTTCGGCGTCTACGTCAAGCAGAATGGACAGACGGAAACCTATGTCTATGAAGGGTCTGTCCAAATCCGCGATTCCTCGGATCCGGTGAAGTTTGCCAAAAGTATGCTGCTGAAGGCCGGCCAGGGGGCGGCGGCGGATGAACAGGGACGGCTGGCGGCAAAAGCCGTGAATCCCTATCATTTTGTTCGTCCTTCGGAGGCGGAGGTCTTCGAGCAGGCATCCAAAATCGGCGGCTATTATCGGTGGCGTTCGTGGGTGTACCGGCTGCATCGGGAAGACCCATCTCTGGCGGCGCATTACTTTTTTGAACGGGATTCGAACAATCCGGAGCGGCTTATCAATGCAGCCGGGGGCGGAGCCGAGCGGGAGGGGGTATTTGGAGATGTCGGTCGAGATAAACCCGCCTGGGTCAGCGGACGCTGGCCGCAAAAAGAGGCGGTGCGGTTTGAGCGGGGGAAAAATCAGGTTATTTTGATTGGACCTCAAGCGGGTCTTTCGTTTGGGTCGCCGCTGACAATTTCGACATGGGTGTATTTCCCGGACAATCAGCATTGGGGCGGGCACTTGATTTCCTGTCGAGAAAAACATCGGGTGAATTATCAGTTTTCTCTGTTTGATGACCGGTATGTTTATAATTATCAAAAGACTCGGTTTGAGTTTCGTCAGTATGACGGGGCGGGGAAAGCAGGTTTTTACAGCCAGCCGTTCGTGCCGCAAAGCGGGGTTTGGTATCATTTTGCAGCGGTGTATGACGGAAAAGAACTGCAGATTTATGTGAATGGAGATTTGTTCCAGACGGCTCCCTATGAAGGGCTGAAGGAGACAGAGCCGGCGGAGATTATTTTGGGGGCGATGAAGATTGACGGGTATGTTCTGCCGGAGGGAGATTTTGACGGGGTCGTGGATGAACTGATGATTTTCCGCCGGTGTTTGACGAGCGGGGAAATTCGGGAATTGTATGAGAACGGTAAACCGTAACTTGACTGAGGAAAGAGAAATGAAGAAGGTGTTCAAGTCCGGCCGTCGCGGGGGGTTTACGCTGATTGAACTGCTGGTTGTGATTGCAATCATCGGGTTGCTGCTGTCGATCATTATTCCGGCGATTGGGAAAGCCAAAGACATCTCCAAGCGGATTGTCTGCAGCAGCAATATTAAGCAGATTGGTGTAGCCCTGCGGACCTACAGCCAAAGTTATAATGACAAGCTGATTCCAATGTATCACTTGGGCGGAAGCTATGCAGGGAATCAATATGACCCTTCGGCGTCCGGCACAAGCGGCGGTGTGACCAATGTGAAGCCGCAGCCGTATAATGCCGTGATTACCCATCAGGGCAGTCTGCTGCTGAGCAACGGCCGGCCTCGTCCGTTTCATTTGGCGGTCTTGTATGATTTGGATTATTTTACCGAGCCGAAGGCCTTTTATTGTCCGGCTCAGCCGCGGATAACGGATTATCCGTATCCGTATTATTATGAGGCCTATACACAGCAGGGTTCCTGGGGAAGTTATGTTCCGACGTACGGAGGGCATGCCTTTGTGAGGACATCCTATAATTACTGGATTTACGATAAAAAGTTTTTCAGTCAGTTAGGCATTCGGCCGGTGGTGGTGGACAATCTGCAGGAATGGGAAGTGATTCCGCATCGGCAGAATCGCAGCCTCAGTTCCGCTCCGCAGGGGGTTTCTGCCCTGTTTGGCGACGGACATGTCAGTTTCTGTATGGACCGGAATATCTTCAGTGCAGAGACGTGGAACAACCGAAATCGTGCCGGGGATGGATATTCCAACGGTCCGGGAGATGATGTGCAGACTTTTGAGAAGATTTTGCGGGCGATTCAGGGAGACCAATAACCAGCGTAAAAACCGTGTGAAGTGTGGTGTGTGCGTAGTGAAGGTGTGGACCAATCCGTCTTTGTGAACCTGCCGCAGGGCGGATGAAACCAAATAGGCAGGTACGAAAGATGTGGAGGAAAGATGATGAAAAAGATATGTGTTTTGGCCTTGGCTTTGTTGGCAGTTCCGGCGTTCTCAGACGTGATTACGCTGACAGCCCCGGATACTCTTGGTCAGTCTTCCTTTAACAGCGGGCTTCATTGGAGCGACGGCCAGCCGCCGAGTGCGGCCAATGATTATGTAGTGAGCATTGCTCAGCTGCGGACTCCCGCGGATGGAGGCAGCTATGTTTTCGGCGGCAATTCGCTGACCATTAACACCGGCGGGATTCTGATGTACAAAGGAACCGGTACGGCCGGCAGCATCACGGTGAACAATCTAATCGGCAATGGGGGCAGCGTAATTGACCATCGCAATGGTGTGGGAGATGTCTGCAATCTGTATGGAAACATCTCTATTATTGCGGATTCGGTGATGTATGCCAAGCAGGGGCCGATTAATGTCTATGCAGCCATCAGCGGCAGTGCCAAAATTACGAACACCGGGTCGGATGGAGCCGGCAGGACCCTGACGTTTTATTCGTCGGCCAATACGTTTACAGGAAGCATCGTTAACAACGGACGGTTTGTGCTGGCGGATGATGCTGTGCTGCGGTTTGTGATTGGCGCAAGCGGCGTCAATAACAGCATTTCGGGAACCGGTCCGCAAAATGATTTCAATGGGGATTTTATCTTCGATTTGAGCGGAGCGGGAACGAATGTGGGAGACAGCTGGACCATCGTCAGCACGTCTGCGAAGACCTTCGGTTCTACCTTTAACGTTGTCGGGTTTACAGATGTGGATGGACTGATCTGGAAAAAGTATGCCAACGGCGTCTTTTATCAGTTTGATGAGTCCACCGGTGTGCTGAGCGTGATTCCGGAGCCGGCTTCAATGATGCTGCTGGGACTGGGCGGACTGCTGTCTGTGTTTCGGAAACGGTAAGAAGTGCCAGAGATGAGTCAAAAGGATTTTAGCGGAGGAAGAAAGATGCAAAGGTTTTTCCTTCTTTTCCTAATGCTTGGGATAATCCCTGCCGCTGAAGCGGTTTTGATTGATGATTTTCAGGGGTACACAGCCGGGCTCATCCGGGACGGAGTGACCGGAGGAGTTTGGACGGAGATCACAGCCGGAACCTCTTTTGCAAGGATTGGGGAGGATGCAGGAAATCTTTTCCTGCAAACCGGATGGACAGGAGGCGGCCGCGGGGCTTTTCGTTCAATTCCTGCTGTTCCGAATACGTCTTCGGCCGTGACTTTATTTCTCCAGGTGTATGCCGTAAACAGTTCGCAGGATACGAGTTTCGGATTGGCTGATCAAATAACCACATCAGCGGCAAACTGGGGCGATTTTGAGGTTCAGATAGCTCTGGGAAACGGGGATGACACCCAGCATGTCAACCTACGGGCTCGCGATGGAAGCACTGTGGAGACGTATCTGCCTTTGGAAATCGGCCGATGGTACAATGTCTGGGCGGTTATCGACCAGACCAATGACTGGTTTGATATGTATGTCTCAACCGGCACTGATTCGGCTGTTGGGATGTCTCCGATTAATCCGGATCCGATTAATTTTCGGAACGGGACTGTGGCGGATTTGTCTTATTTTCTGGCGCTTACGAACTACCGAGACTTCAACTATCGACTTGACAACATTTATCTGATGGATGGAGTAAATTTGACGAATCCGCTGGTTCCGGAGCCGGCTTCGATGATGCTGCTGGGGCTGGGCGGACTGCTGAGCGTTCTTCGCAAGCGGTAAAAAAGGACAGAACCGGCAGTCGCACTTGTTTTTGAGTGAAACCTTCAAGGGACGGGCTGTTCTTGCCGAAAAGCTTGACGGCCCGTCTCTTAATAAAGAGGTTTTTTGTTTCAAACACCGGGGGAGAAAGGGGGCAAATGTTGGTTTAACATCAAGGAACTGTTTGTGTAGAAAGGAAATGTAATGAAGAAATTGATTTTTCTGGGGTTGTTTATCGGACTGGCTGTGTCCGGACAGTCGGCTCTCGTAGATGATTTTGAAAGTTATCAGCCGGGGGTGATTAGCCAGGTCACCGGCGGCAACTGGGTGCCGGTTTATGGCGGTGCCGGCACAGACCCGGGTGCGGATTCGACGGTTCGACAGATTGCGGTTGACCCGACGAATTCCTCGAACCGGGTAATTTATGTTGAAACCAACAACACCGGTCAGTATGGAATGTATGGGGTGATTCCGTCGGCGGATGCCATCAAGGACGGCACGATTGGTACGTTGTTCTGTCAGTTTTATGTGACGACGACGGCACTGGACCAGTCCTTCGGCCTCACGTCGATTGATTCACCGACCAGCGGCGGATTTGCCAACTTTAACTGTCAGGTTGCTCTGGTGCGGGGAAATCTGCTGGTACGAAACGGCGGCTCCTCTCAGACCGTCGGAACCTTCCAGGCCAATACCTGGTATTATCTCTGGATTGTTGTGAATAACAGCAGCAATACCTATTCCGTTTATATCAAAACCACACCGTCACCGGCAACATCGGCCGATCGTGTTGCGACGGATTTTGCGTTCCGCACGAGCGGGACAGACGGGGATTTGGACCGGTTTTATACCATCGCCAACTATGGTTCCAATATTACGGCGGGTACGCGGCTTCATTTTGACAACATTGTAACCAGTCCCGGCGAAAATCTGTCGGTGTATGTGTCCGGGGCGGCCTTCAATCCGTCTCCGGCAAACGGGGCTACGAATGTTCCGCTGGATGTTGTACTCAGCTGGAATACAGGTGTGGACCCCGCCAATCCGGAACAGGTAAATCCGAATATTACAAAGCATTATCTCTACTTGCGTCATACAGAGCCCAATTTTGTGGGGATGACCCCTATCACGATTCCTGCTGCAGGGGCTTCGGCTTCTTACACACCGCCGGCGCTGTTTATTGAAGCGGACAGGACCTACTACTGGCGTGTGGATGAAAGCATTAATGATTCTTCTCCGACGGACCCGAATACAATTCGGGGCGGGGTATGGAGCTTTAAGACTATTCCGGCGGTTCCCTATATTGAAGAACAGCCGAGTGAGGTTCGTGTAGACGGCTCGAATCCGACGCCGCCTCCGGCGGTATTTACAGTGAAGTTCCGCAGTGAACTGTCGGCTGCTCAGCCCACCTGGAAGAAATATGCGGACGGTGTAAACGACACGGTTCTGACAGCGGGCAGCAAGTATTCAATTTCTTGGACGGATACGGTTACGACCCTGTCTATCAGCAACCCGGGTGTCAGCGATCAGGGATATTACTATTGCGTCCTGACGAATCTGACGGGAAGCACGACGAGTCAGCAGGCCCCTCTGATTGTCAATCGGCTGCTGGCTCGGCAGCTTCAATGATTCCGTCGGGAATAATCACGGCATCGGCAGGGATTATGCGGATCCGAACAATCCGCTGGCCGCTCCGACCTTTGGCGCGGCGGCTCCGATTGACGGCACATATGCTGTGTTCAATGGTCTTGGTCAATATGTAGACCTTGGAGCGGCGGCTTATCCGAAGGCGGGTTTTGCCAATGGAATGTCGGAAGGCACGGTTCTGTGCTGGGTGAAGCCCACGCAGGCCGGTACAGTGCTTCTGAACTACAACGACGGTGCGACGACGGGATTCGGCTTCTCACTGAATACGGCTCCGAATGCTCGGCTGAACATCCGCGGTGAAGGTCTCCAGCAGGAATATCAGGAAATCGGTACGGCAGAAGGCCGACCGGGGATGACAGGGTTTGATTTGTATGACGGACGGTGGCATCTGGTCGGGGCTACCTGGAAAGAAGGAGAGTTTGTCCGGATTTACGTGGACGGCGAGCAGGTGGCTTCTGTGGCCGGCGGCAAGCCGGACCAGTATCTGCCGTGGCAGCGAGGGATGCTGATTGGAGCCAGCCGGACAGCCGCAGACCGGACCGTTTTGACGAGCTTCTTCGGGGGTGCGTTGGATAACCTAAGGGTATACAACTATGCTGTGTCCGGCGCAGTCATTGCGCAGGAATATATGGACAAGACAGGTCTAAAACCCTGCCTGACGCCCTCCTTTACGGGCAATGCGTATAACTTTGTCAACACGATTGATTCATATTGCCGGGTGGATTTAGCGGACCTTGCCGTGTTCATCCAAAGCTGGCTTGCCTGCGGTCTGTATCCGGATTGCCAATAAGAGGTTATGAAGAGGCAGGCGGAGCAAAATGGACTCTGCCTGCCTTTTTTTGTTTCAGTTGCGGCTTGCTGAAGTGAAGGAAGTGTGCTATAATGATGCAAAATGATTTATTTAAGTCTTAAGTCGAAGAAATGGGGGTGTAAAAGAAAAGTCTTTTCTGAAAGAAACGTTCAATTCGCTTTCTGACTATGGGGGTTGGTTTTGTTTGAGGGATTCAGTCTCTCTTACCCGGATGAAACCCAAGGAGAGGATTTTTAGAGGGGAATTATGAAAAAAATCATTTTGCTGGCAGCGGTTTTTTGGACGGTACCCGTTTTTTCCGCCACGATTACATTGGTTGCGGGGGATGCGATTGGGCAGTCTTCTTTTAACAGCGGGCTGAACTGGAGCAACGGTCAGCCGCCGAGCGCGGGCAATGATTATGTGGTGAGCATTGCTCAGCTGCGCACCCCGCCGGACGGAGGCAGTTATGTTTTCGGCGGCAATTCGCTGACCATTAACACCGGCGGGATTCTGATGTACAAAGGGACCGGCTCGACCGGCAGCATCACGGTGAATAATCTAATCGGCAATGGGGGAACAATTATTGACCATCGGAATGGGGCGGCCGATGTCTGCAATTTGTACGGGAACATTCATATTGCAGCCGATTCGATGATGTATGCCAAGCAGGGGCCGGTGAATGTCTATGCGGCTGTCAGCGGCAGTGCAAAAATTACAAATCCGGGTTCGGATGGGGATGGACGGACACTCACGTTTTATTCATCCGCCAATACGTTTACGGGAAGCATTGTCAATAACGGACGGTTTGTATTGGCGGACAATGCCGTGCTGAATTTCGTAATCGGGGCTAACGGAGTGTGCAACAGCATCTCCGGAACGGGGGCTCAAACTGTCCTGAACGGCGATTTTAATTTTGATTTGAGCGGAGCAGGAACCAATGCAGGGGACAGCTGGACGATTGTCAGCGCCTCGAATCGAACGTTTGGCTCTACATTTACGGTGATTGGCTTTACCAATAAAGGCGGCGGCGTTTGGGAAAAGAGTGCCAATGGAGTTACCTATCAATTTGACCAGAGCAGCGGGATGCTGACGGTTCTTCCGTCTGAAATCTATATTGACAACAGTATTCAGACCTATGGCGCTTTAAGCAATGCGACGGTCTATATGACAGGCACTTCCGAGCTGCATTTGACCGGTTCGAGCAGTCCTTTGACAAACAGTACGGTGCACCTGAATTCTTCGGATGCCTGGCTGTTTTTTGATTCGCTCAAGCCGTCTGCTGTGAATACGTCAACCTACCTGAATCAGATTAAGGTGAACGGGGCGGCTGCCGTTCTGAATACGAATATTCGGATTGTTGAATACGAAGAGGGAACCGTGGTTATCCCGCATTCGACAACATATCAGGCCCTGCAGGTGTTCAGCAATGTGAATTTCACCGGCAGCTCCGTAAATCTGGGCAATTATACGTATTACCGTTCGACGCAGCTGGGGGCGATGAACAACAATATTCGTTCGTTCCGGCTCAAGCGCGGATATATGGCAACCTTTGCGGCCAATGACGACGGGACAGGCCCCAGCCGGGTCTATGTTGCTAAGGATGCGGACCTGTGGATAGGAGTGATGCCGGCGGATTTGGAAAGTGATGTGTCGTTTGTGCGGGTGTTTCCGTGGCGGTGGCCTTCGAAGAAGGGCTGGTGCGGCAGTGCGTCAGATGCGGCGATGGTCAACTGCACCTGGCGGTATGACTGGGACAACGTGGCGACCTCGACCCTGGATATGGAGTATGTGCCGATGCGGCACAATGCCAACTGGAACAGTTATTCCAATATTAACAGCAAGCAGAACTCTACGCATGTACTGGCGTTTAATGAGCCGGACAAAACCGATCAGGCGAATATGACGGTCCAGCAGGTGATTGATGCCTGGCCGAATCTGACGGCCTCGGGGCTTCGGCTGGGGTCGCCGGCACCGAGCGACGGCGGCTTAAGCTGGCTGTATGATTTCATTGACCAGGCGGATGCGCTGGGGCTGCGGGTGGATTTTGTGGCGGTTCATTATTACAAGAACAACTGGACGGCAGACCAGCTGGAAAGCTGGCTGCGCGGGATTCATCAGCGGACGGGACGGCCGCTGTGGATTACGGAATTTAATAACGGGTGCAACTGGACGACTCCGCATCCGACCTATGAAGAGAATGCCGCCAAGATTGAGGAGCTGACAACCCGGATGGCCAGTCTGCCGTATGTGGAGCGGTATGCAATTTATCAGTGGTGCACCAATCGGGAAATGATTGTGGACGGAGCCCTGACGCCGGCGGGAGTCGTGTACAGCAATCATCTGCCGCCGATGGCGAATTCTCTGGACATCAATTTTGAGTGTATCGGGTATTATCGGCTGGATGAGCAGACAGGAACAACGGCCGGTGACCTGTCCGGGAAGGGACGGAACGGAACCCTGATGGGAGGGCTGAATTTTGCGTCAAACAGCGTCTCGGGTGTATTAGGCCGGGCCCTGCAGTTTGACGGGACGGACGACCACATCCAGCTGCCGAGCGGTTTTTATGAATTTGACAACGGGTTTTCCGCTTCGTTCTGGACGTACCCGACAGCGGTGAAAAATTATGCCCGCTTTGTGGATTTGGGCAGCGGTCCGAACGCTGATAATATTATCGTGGGGCGTTACGGCACAACCAATGACCTGTTTGTGCAGGTTTTTAACGGCTCCGCAGGCGGGACAGCAGTTCGCGCGACCAATGCGCTGGAACTGAATGTCTGGCAGCATTTCGTTGTGAGCATCAGCAAACGTTCCTCTGACAATGTGAAGATTTACAAGAATGGTCAGCTGATTCTGACGGCAACGACGAGCATTCCGCAGAGCGCGACACGGACGGCGAATTACGTCGGGCGGAGCAACTGGACGGTGGATGCCTATTATCAGGGACTGCTGGATGATGTGCGGATTTATGATTATGCGGTGACGACCAGCGAGGCGGCGGCTTTATATGCCTCCGGCGGCAGCCGTCCGTACAGCAGTCAGCCGTCTGTGATTCCCGGACGGATTGAGGCCGAACAATATGACCTCGGCCAGTCAGGAGCGGCTTATTATGATACAACGGTCGGCAACAGCGGCGGAGCGTTCCGTACAGACGGAGATGTGGATATTCGAAGCATTTCGGATTACGGCAGCGGATTTGCCGTGACGAACATTGCAGCGGGAGAATGGCTCCGCTATACGGTGAATGTGACGGAATCCGGATTGTACTGTCTGTATCTGCGGGCGTCCGCGATTGGGAACAATATTCCGGTAACCGTGAAGCTGGACAATGCGGTTCTGGGGACGATTTCGGTCAACAGCACGGGCTCTCCGGATACGTTTGGGACATTTATGCTGAATGATTTGCCGCTGGAAGCGGGGGCCTGGCGAGTGCTGGAACTGAGTTTTCCGTCGGCCGGTCTTGAGGTTAATTGGGCGGAGATTCGCAAGCAGCCGTCGCCGTGGAACGGAACGGCGGCGGTTTTGCCGGGTCGGGTGGAGTTAGAGAACTTTGACTTTGGCGGCCCCGGATATGCTTATGCGGATACAACGGTCGGCAATTCGGGTGGAGCATATCGAATATATGAGTCGGTGGATATTGCTTCGATTACGGACAGTGTCGCCGGTTATGCGGTGGATTCGATTGAAACCGGTGAATGGCTCACTTATACCGTCAGCAGCAGTGCGGCCGTGAAGGATTTGTATGTACGATTGGCCTCGATTCAGAGCGGCGGGCAGATTCGGGTCTGGCTGGATGAGGCCCTCCTGGCAACGGTGGATGTGCCGAATACCGGTTCCCTGGATACCTGGCAGAATGTGGTTGTGCCGTCCGTTGCTCTGCCGCAAAAGACAAATGCAATTTTGAAACTGGAGTTTACGGGGAGCGGTTATCGGGTAAACTGGATAGACTTCCAAAGCCGGCTTCCGTATCAGGGGGCTCCGACGGTTCTGCCGGGGATTGTTCAGTTTGAGGATTTTGACATCGGCGGGCAGGGGATTTCGTATTTTGACACCACCGGCGGCAACAGCTACGGGTCTTACCGGACAGATGTGGACGTGGACATCTTGGCCATATCGGACGGGGGGGCGGGGTACGGGGTGTATATGACGACGGGCGAGTGGATGGAATATACCTGTTCGGCTCAGGCGGGGCTGTATGACCTTCGGGTTCGGTACACCACCAATTATGCGGTGCAGTCGATGCAGCTGCTGGACGGGGGGACGGGACAGGTTTTGGCGAGTTTTCCGCTGGCGCGGACGGGGGGCTGGAGTGCCTGGCAGGATGCGGTGATTGAGGGGGTGTATCTGCCGGGGGGTGAGAATCGGGTATTGCGGTTTTACCTGGCGGACTCGCTGGTGTCGCTGAATTATGTGGAGTTTATCCGGCGGTACAATTTGGCGGATTTGAATCGGTCGGGTCAGGTGGATTTGGAGGACTTTTCGATTTTGTCGGGTCAGTGGTTAGGGGAGCCGAATGAGGTGTCGGCGGACATAGCGCCGGCGGGTGGGGACGGCTGGGTGGATCTGGCGGATTTGGCCGAGCTGGCAGACAACTGGCTGATTTTCCAATAGTGGATACAACCATGGACAAGGGAAATGAGATGAAGCGAGTTCTGGGATTGGGACTTCTAATTTGGATGTCTGCCGTTTCGATATCGTCGGCAGGGATTATTCGGGTGTACACAGGAACTCGCCAGGGAGGACAGGCGGAAACTCGTCCGCTCCGGTTTCATCAAGACGAGCGAAATCAAGTTCGAGTTTGGGCGGAGGAGGCCGCCTATACAAGCCAGCCCGGCGAGCCGGATATTCCCTGGCAGGTATTGCGAGTAGTTCTGCCGCCGTTTGCAGATTTGGAGAAGATTGCTGTTTGGGCGGATGGAAAGTATTCATCGATAGGGGAGCACCGAAAAATTGCGCCGCGCGGACCGTGGGGAACCTGGGACGCCGAGGGCAATCCGGTTTTTGTCTGGCCGGAAGGCCGGAACATTGTGGATGGATATGATACGGAAATCTATGACTGTGATGCTTTTTGGCCGCAGGAAACGTATCGGCTGATTCACAAGGGGCTGCTGGAGGATTGGAAACTGGTTGAAATAGCCGTCCCGCTCGTTCGATACAATCCCATAACCGGAGAGGTGCAGGAACTGACAGAGGCAAATGTCTGGACGGACTGGGACCGGAAGGCGGAAAACCGTCGACGCACGGAGGCGGCGGGCCGGAAAATCAATGCTCGGCGAGGTCGGGAACGGGTTCGCGAGCTGGCGGTTAATTTTGTATCGGCCGCAGCAGAATATGATGCAGAAGCGGAAGCCGCTTCTGTTGTCGGAACTCTTTCCACAGATTCTGAGGAAGGGCTTATCGGTACCGCGGGAGTCAATTCAAAGGGATATGTGATTTTAACAACCTCTTCTATTGTCAATAGTTCGACGAAATTGGCTAATTTTGTTGCCCACAAGACATCACGCGGATGGACTGTGAGCGTGGTGACGGAGATCGCCTGGGGTGGGGGGGCCGGCTCTGCGGCGGCGGTCAATATCCGCAACTGGCTGCGGGCAAATTATAAAACGATGGATATTCTCTATGTTCTTCTGATTGGAGACCCGCATCCGGATACCGGAACCGTGCCGATGCGCTGGTACGATGACGGTCGAGGCAGTGCTCCGATTGATGCGATGTATTCGGATTTAAGCACAGCGGACGGTTGGGATAAATACTGGGAGGTGGTGGTTGGGCGGATTCCGAACTACGGCACAATTTCCATTCTGGATGCGATTCTCCAGAAGACAATGAATTATGAGAATTCTCATCAGGTCTTGTGGCGGCGCAAGGGACTTTTGCCGATGGTGCCGCTGGATGACACAACGCCGGCCTATCAGTGCGGCGAGCAGATACGCAGTACATTTTACATCCCGTACGGAATTGCCTCGACGCGGATTTACCGAGACAATTATGGGCTGAATCCCGCTCCGGAGTATCTGCTCTCAAATCGGTATCCCGCAACGGAATGGGGCAGTCAGCCCTATGGGTTTGTAACATGGCTGACGCACGGGAATTGGAATATAGCCAGTGAGGTGATCAATAACGACAATGTTCCCGGCCTGAATGACACCTATCCAAGCGCGGTGTATCAGGGTTCCTGTCTGAATGCCTATCCGGAGAACAACTCCAATCTGGCCTATAAGATTCTGCAGCGGGGAGCCATTACGACGGTGGCGGCGACGCGGGAGAGCTTTTACGATGTGGGACAGACCAACTTTGCCGGCGGCGGCAGCATTGGGACGCTTGCGTACCGTTATACGCGGAATATGGTGGTCAACCGTCAGACCTGCGGGCTGGCGCTGGCCAATGCCAAGCAGCAGGACTACATTTACCCCCCGAATGCAACAAGAATGACTTTGTACGGAGATCCGTCTGTATTTGTGCTGGTAGACCCCGATTTCAATCCGCCGACGCCCAATCCGATGACGTGGGCGTCCGAGCCGTCTGAAAACGGAATGGGCACTGTAACAATGACGGCCTCGACTGCCGCAGACCCGGAGGGGGCGGATGTGCAGTATTATTTCCAGTGTGTCTCGGGAGGAGGCAAAGACAGCGGCTGGCAGAGCAGTCCGGTTTATACGGATACGGGGGTTGTACAGACCACGAGCAGCTACCGTGTGAAGGCCCGGGATTTAAGCGATAATCAGAATGAAACGGCTTATTCGGAACCGTTTACGGCGATTATATCTCCGTATCCCTATGGGGGACAGGTTCGTGGACTTCCGGGCAAAATTCAGGCGGAGCATTTCGATGTTGGAGGACAGGGAGTTACGTATTTTGATACCACGACGGGCAATTCCGGCGGAGTTTTGCGGACTCGTGAAGATGTGGACATTGTTTCCATAACAGACGGTATCTCAGATTATGCAATCGAGGTTGTTGAGGGGGAGTGGCTGACATATCGGGTCAGTACAGCCGCAGAGACGGTGGATTTGTATCTGCGGGCGGCTGCCATACAAGCCGGAGGACAAGTTCGGGTGTGGCTGGATGAGACCCTCCTGGCAACGGTGGATGTGCCGAATACCGGTTCCCTGAGCACATGGCAAAGCGTAAAGGCAGCCGGGATTTCTTTGCCGAGCCGGACAAATGCGGTGTTGAAACTTGAATTTGTCGGCGGCGAATTTCGGCTGAACTGGTTTTCGTTTGCAAATCAGCTTCCGTATCAGGGGACTCCGACAGTTCTGCCGGGGATTGTTCAGTTTGAGGATTTTGACATCGGCGGGCAGGGGATTTCGTATTTTGACACCACCGGCGGCAACAGCTACGGGTCTTACCGGACAGATGTGGACGTGGACATCTTGGCCATATCGGACGGGGGGGCGGGGTACGGGGTGTATATGACGACGGGCGAGTGGATGGAATATACCTGTTCGGCTCAGGCGGGGCTGTATGACCTTCGGGTTCGGTACACCACCAATTATGCGGTGCAGTCGATGCAGCTGCTGGACGGGGGGACGGGACAGGTTTTGGCGAGTTTTCCGCTGGCGCGGACGGGGGGCTGGAGTGCCTGGCAGGATGCGGTGATTGAGGGGGTGTATCTGCCGGGGGGTGAGAATCGGGTATTGCGGTTTTACCTGGCGGACTCGCTGGTGTCGCTGAATTATGTGGAGTTTATCCGGCGGTACAATTTGGCGGATTTGAATCGGTCGGGTCAGGTGGATTTGGAGGACTTTTCGATTTTGTCGGGTCAGTGGTTAGGGGAGCCGAATGAGGTGTCGGCGGACATAGCGCCGGCGGGTGGGGACGGCTGGGTGGATCTGGCGGATTTGGCCGAGCTGGCAGACAACTGGCTGATTTTCCAATAGGCCGAGTTATTCCCTCTTTCTGCAGACAATGGAATCCTGATGCGGCACTCTAAAATCAGTGACCCCCGGAACAATATTTTTTGACAAGGATAGGAGAGTTTTTTATCCTTTTGGGAAAAGTGATATTGGCTGAGGTGCACAGTGGCATTGGACTGGTTTGATATTGTCAGACGGCTGAAGGCGATTTCCCAAGCCGGTCGGGCGTTTGCTCAAAATGAATACGAGCGGGCGAGGCACGAAGAGATTGAGCGGATTTGTGCGGAAATATTGGCCGGTTATACGGGACTTGCGCCGGAGAAGATTGTCTATCAGCTGCAGGAGGATACGGGCTATCCGACCCCGAAGGTGGACTGCCGAGGGGTTTGCTTCCGCGACAACAAGATTCTGCTCGTCCGTGAGTCGGCAGACGGCGGATGGACCCTGCCGGGCGGCTGGTGTGATGTAGGGCTGACAGCCAGCGAAAACTGCGTACGGGAAATTCGGGAGGAGTCCGGATTTGAGGCCCGGGTTGTTCGGCTGTTGGCGGTCTATGACCGGGACCGGCAGGGGCACACACCGCCGTATCCATTTAACATTTATAAACTCTTCTTTTTGTGTGAAATCGTCGGGGGGGAACCGAAACCCAGTCATGAGACCACAGAGGTAGCGTTCTTCGGGGAAAATGAGATTCCCCCGCTCTCAAGAGGGCGGACCCTGCCTCACGAAATCAAACGCTTTTTCCAAATGTACCGTGACCCCTCGATTCCCGTTGATTTTGATTAGGCAGCAGCGGTTTACGGAACGGTCAGAAAATCCAGAACGGCCTTTCCGTATTTGTCCCAGAGTTCCTGTTTGGTCAGAAGGGTATCTTCTGCTTTCATTTCCAGGGTGATGATAGGGATTCCTTTGGTTTCTCCGGCCCAGGAACCGAGTGAGCCGGGCAATGCCCCGATGCGCTCAACCGGCAGGGGACACCACAGGGCCATCCGCTGAGCCAGATATTTTCCCGGACCGTCATAATCGATGCAGCCGTAGGGCTGATGAATGCTGAGGATTCGAACAGGTTTTTCCGTTTCAATCAGGTTATAGAGTGCTTTGGATTCGGGTTCAGAGAGAGGTGCTTGGCCGTACCGGTCGTTGTTAAGCCGATTGTCAGCAGGAAAATTACGGTTCAAATCGACCTTCCGGGCATTATCGCGTGTGCCGGCGGCCAGACCATCCGGATTGGCTGCCGGAATCAGAAGGATTCTTCGGCGGGAATAAAGATAGCGGTACCGAAGCAGATAATCTTTCAATGCTTCCGCCAAAACCTGGCTGGCCGGTTCATTTCCGTGAATGGCACCCAATACAAGGACTGTCGGGCCTGAGTTGCCGAACTGAAGGCATTCAATCGGGCGGCCTTGTACGGAAGTGCCTATGTTCGAATAACTTACTACGGTCGGTGTGATGACCTGAGGAGCATAGGGGTCACGAGGAGCTTGGCAACCCGATGTTAAAATAGGCAATATAGGAATAAGGAGAATTGTTATTTGAATACGAAACCAGTGTGTAATTTTTTTGCTTTTCATAATAAAAAACATCTCAAGTTCAATCTTTTCAGTCCAATCCTGCGTATAATTTTTGTGATTACCCTATAGAAGAAATGGGTTCTTGTCAAAGAGGAAATTATGGAAAGGAGCCGGCAATGTTGACCTATCGAAAAATTCTGATAACGGCAGCCGCCGCTGCAATGGGAATTTGGGCTGTTCAGAGGGCTTTCGGTGGCGAGGAAGGCGGCCAACCAAAAAGGCAGGAACATCAGTGCAGCAAAGAGAAATGCCCCGGTGCCGCCCCGGATTTTGTTCTAAAAGACCTGGACGGCAAGGACGTAAAATTGTCCGATTTTGTCGGCAAAAAGATTGTGGTGCTCGAATGGGCCAACTGGGACTGTCCGTTTGTCAAGCCGCATTACCAGAATAAGACATTCGCCAAGCTGATTGACAAATATGTGAACGCCAAAGAAGGCGAACCGGAGAAAAAGGTAGTGTGGCTGACAATCAACAGCACGCACTATGCCAAGCCGGAGGACCACAAGGCCTGGGCGAAAGAGCATCAGATGAAGCATCCGATTCTGGCGGACCCAACCGGACAGGTTGGTCGGCTGTACAAGGCCACCAATACGCCGCAGATGTTTGTAATCGATTTAGAGGGGCATATTGCCTATCAGGGGGCCATTGACAATGCTCCTCTGGGCAAGGTCCCTGAGAATGAAAAGTATGTCAATTACGTAGAACAGGCGCTGGATGCCCTGCTGGCCGGAAAAGAACCAACCGTAAAGGAAACCAAGCCGTACGGCTGTACGGTGAAATATCCGCCGCAGCAGGAAACAAGTAAATAAGCGGGGCCTTAACGGCTCTGTTTAGTCTTGAATTTTGCACAACCGCCGGTTATTGTCATTGTTTATGACAATACTGGCGGTTTCTATTTCAGCAGAAAGCGTAGAAAAGGCCCAAGAGCAGATTGACCGGTCGGTCTGTCAGGGGGCGGAAGCGATTGAGCTGCGTCTGGACTTTCTGGAAAATCCAGAAGAGGCGGCCGCCGCAAATCTGGTGAAATATGTCAAGGCAAAAGGGCTGCCTGTAATTGCGACCTGCCGGCATATTTCAGAAGGCGGTTCGGCGGATTGGCCGACGGAGAAACGGCTGAAGGTGCTGACAGCGGCGATGGAAGCGGGCGCTGATTTTATTGATTGGGAATTCGCTCAGTATCTTCAGCCCGGTGTTCAGGAGATGCTCACGGCGGCTTTGCGGCGTTTTCGGACATGCCGGCTGATTCTTTCCGCACACGATTTTCACGGTCCCTTTGAGGATTTGTCGGCTCGCTATGAAGCGATGCGGACGCTTTGTCCGGAGGCGGTTGTGAAGCTGGTCTATACGGCCGGACATATCAACGATTGTTTTGAGGCGATGGACCTGCTGTATCAGGAGAAGGAGGATTTGATTGTTTTTGCCATGGGCCCGGCAGGGATGATAACGCGGATTTTGGCCAAAAAGCTCGGCGGTTTTCTGACCTTTGCCTGTCCGGAAGAAGCAGCGGCGGCGGCACCCGGGCAGATTCCAGTTCGCAAAATGAAGACGCTGTATCGATGGGATGCCCTCAACCGGCAGACCGAGCTGTACGGAATTATCGGAAATCCGGTTGGGCATTCGCTCAGTCCGGCGGTGTATAACGGCTGTTTTGATGCCCAGGGCCGCAACGCCCTGCATCTGCCGCTGGAGGTGGGAGGGGGACAGGCGGAGTTCAACCTTTTTCTTCAGTCGGTTCTCCAGCGTCCCTGGCTGGATTTTCGGGGGTTTGGTGTGACGCTGCCGCATAAGAGCTCGGCTTTGGAGTTTGTCCATCAGGAAGGGGGGTATCTGGAGCCGCTGGCGGAACGAATTGGAGCAGCCAATACGGTCAAAATCGGCCATAACGGTCAGGTGAGTGCTTACAATACCGATTGTGTAGGGGCTCTGAATGCGCTGACGGAAACGCTCGGAGTTGAACGAAAGGAGCTGCGGAATCAGGAAGCGGCGGTCATCGGAGCCGGCGGGGCGGCCCGAGCGGTTATCGTAGGATTGATGGATGCCGGATGCCGCGTGACGGTGTATAACCGAACGCTGGAAAAAGCCCAGTCCCTGGCGGAGGAGTTCGGCTGTCGGGCGGCTCCCTTGGAGGAAATCCGCAGCTGCCGAGCGCGGATTTTTATCAACTGCACCAGTTTGGGAATGGCCCCCAACACAGATTCCACACCGGTACCCGCGGAGGTGTTCGGTCCGAATTCCGTGGCGTTTGATACGGTGTATGTGCCGTTGGAAACCCGCTTTCTGCGGGAGGCAAAGGCCGCCGGCGCACGGGTGGTCAGCGGAGCGGAAATGTTTATCCGACAGGCCGTTGTGCAGTATCGGCACCTGACGGGTGTTGAGCCGGACGAGTTGTTGCTTCGCCGGATTGTGATGGAAAAACTGAAATGATTTTCATCTTGACATTTTTGTACTCTTCGGGTGCAGTACAATACTGAACTGTAAGAAAAAGAATTTTTTAGGACAAGAACTATGGCTAATAAGAAAAAAGCGGAAAAGGTTGTCCTGGCGTACAGCGGGGGACTGGATACGAGTGTGATTCTGCCGTGGCTGAAGGAAACCTACGGCTATGATGTTGTGGCGTTTGCCGCAGAGCTGGGGCAGGGGGATGAACTGAAAGGGATTCAGAAAAAGGCGCTGGCGACGGGAGCGGTCCAGTGCATCGTCCGCGATTTGCGGAAAGAGTTTGTGGAGGATTTTCTGTGGCCGATGCTCAAGGCCGGCGCGGTCTATGAGAACGGATATCTTTTGGGAACGAGCATCGCCCGTCCCCTGATTGCCAAGCATCAGGTCGATGTGGCGCACAAGACCGGTGCAACGGCGGTGGCGCACGGGGCGACCGGCAAGGGCAATGACCAGGTGCGGTTTGAACTGACCTATATGGCGCTGGACCCGACGCTGAAGATTATTGCCCCGTGGAAAGACCCGAATTTTACGCTCACCAGCCGGGAAGCGGCCGTAGAGTACGCCCGGAAGCACAATATCCCGATTCAGCAGAGCAAGAAAAAAATCTATTCGCGCGACCGCAATCTGTGGCATATCAGCCATGAGGGGGCGGATTTGGAAGACCCGTGGAATGAGCCGCAGGAGCATTTGTTTGTCCTGACGCGTCCGGTTTCGAAAACACCCAATCGGCCGGATTATGTGCAGATTGATTTTGAAAAGGGCGTTCCGGTGAAACTGAACGGCCGGGCGGTCGGCGGAGTGCGGCTGATTGAGATGCTCAACGAAATCGGCGGGCTTCACGGCATTGGCCAGGCGGACCTCGTGGAGAATCGGCTGGTCGGAATGAAATCCCGTGGGGTGTATGAAACACCGGGCGGGACGATTCTGTCCACGGCGCATCGGGCTCTGGAGATGCTCACACTCGAGCGGGAAACCATGCATTACAAGCAGCAGGTGGCCCTGCGGTATGCCGAACTGGTGTATTACGGCCAGTGGTATTCGCCGCTGCGGGAGGCCCTGGATGCGTTTGTGAATGTCACGCAGGAAACGGTGACGGGAACGGTGCGGCTGAAACTCTTCAAGGGGCAGGCGACGCTGGCCGGGGTAAAAAGCCCCAAGAGTTTGTACAATCTCAAACTGGCCAGCTTTACGATGGGCGATGAATACAATCCGACGGATGCGACCGGCTTTATCCGTCTGTTTGGTCTGCCGATGAAGGTCGCCGCGCTGGTTCGCCGTCAGAATCCGGAAAAGCCGGTCAAAAAATCCAAACGCGGGCGATAACCCCCCCTCAGGGAAGGTGCACGGATGACGCCGGAAGGGATTTGGCTTCTTTTTGTATTTGCGTTCGGGGCTTGTGTGGGCAGCTTTCTGAATGTGGTGATTTATCGGCTGCCTTTGGATAAATCGATTGTAAGTCCGCCGTCATCGTGTCCATCCTGCGGGATGCAGATCGCCTTTTATGACAATATCCCTGTGATTTCGTGGATTCTGCTGCGAGGGCACTGCCGCGGTTGCCGTGCGCCGATTTCCATTCGATACCCGATTATTGAACTGCTGACGGCTGTCTTATTCACAGGGATTTATTTGTGGTTTTTTGTTTGGGAGTATCGGGCAACGGAACTGAAAGGGGACGGACCCATTGAACGCTTTTTTTTCTCCGGCGGTTGGCTTTTTTATGTGAATGTGATGGTGCTTACAGCCGCTTTCCTGGCAGCGTCTGCGATTGATTTGGAGTTATGGCTGATTCCGTTGTCTCTGTGCTGGTTTGTGACAGCGGTTGGATTTGTCTGTTCGGCAGCGGCTCCCTGGATTATTCAGACGGATTCCACAGAGACGGATGCCGGCCTCTTCCCTTCGGTAACCCCTGTGTGGGCGGGTATTTCCTTAGGAGCGGCAGCCGGACTGGCGGTATCGCTGATATGCCTAAGAAAAGGATGGATCCAAGCCAGTTATGCTGAGCAATCAGAACGGGAAGAGAAAAATCCGGACAAAAAAGAGCCGGTTTTTAACGACCGTCGTGAAATTCTTAAAGAGATTGTCTTTTTGGCACCGGCGGCGGCAGGCGGAATTGCCGGATGGGGCATTCTGCGTTTTCCCCTGCTGATGGAAGGGTGGGAAAGAGTTTCACAACTTCCTGTGGTTTCAGGACTTATGGGGGCATTGGCCGGCTATTTGGCCGGAGCGGCAATCGTCTGGGCCACACGAATAGTAGGGACATTGATTTTCGGCCGGGAAGCAATGGGCTTGGGGGATGTTCACCTGATGGGGGCGGCAGGTGCCGTCATCGGGCCCGGCTGGGTCATCCTGGCTTTTTTTGTTGCTCCGTTTTTCGGTCTGCTGTGGGCACTTTATCAATGGCTGTCGAGAAAAAGTCGACAAATTCCTTATGGTCCTTTCTTGTCATCAGCCGTTTTGCTGGTTATACTTTTTCACGATTGGATTTTGGTTTACCTGAATCAGTTCTACGGGTTGGAATAAAAAGAGGATCGCACTGGAAGCGAAAGGAAGGTTACGTATGGCAAAGAAAACAGCATTGTTGAGGGTGGTTTTGATGACGGCGGCGGTCTCTTTTCTGAGCGGCTGCACAAACTGGGAAAAGAAATACAAAGCACTGGAAGTGGAACATCAGAATCTCAAGGGGCTGTATGAAAACTGCGTGGCCTCTCTGGACAGTTCCTCCGCCAAGCAGGCCGAATTAAGCCAGCAGCTCAGCCAGAGCCAGACAACCATAGAAGAATTGCAGAAGCAGATTTCCCAGAAGAAAGCGACTCCGGCTTCCGCTACCGGTTTTCAGGTAGGCGAAGTCTCGGTGGATGAAAAAGCGGGAACGATTACGGTTACCCTCGAGAATACCATTCTCTTTGCTCCGGGCAGTGCGAAGCTGAAAGGGGCAACAAGTGCTGAACTGGACCATATTTACAATGTCATTCGCGAGCGGTATTCGGGCCGGCAGATTGATGTCGTCGGACATACGGATTCTGACCCGATTCGCAAGACGAAAAATCTCTGGCAGGATAACTGGGATTTGTCGGCAGGCCGTGCTTTGACGGTTCTTCGGTATCTGGTCAACAAGGGCATCCCGCCGCAGCAAATCCGCGGGGTCGCCTGCGGCGAGAGCCGGCCGGTCGCTTCCAATGCTACGGCAGCGGGCAAGGCCAAGAACCGCCGGGTTGAAATTGTGGTGCATATGCGGTAAAGCAGTTTCCCTTTTCATGGTTTGAGAAAGCCGACGGCGCTGAGCGTGCCGTCGGCTTTTATTGTAATGGTCACGGCTCCATCGCCGGGGGTATAAAAGTCGGCAGCCGTATCATCGAGGGTCAACACGGAAGACAAACGCCGCTGTGCACAGCTGACCAAGCGGACAGACGGCTGAATCTGACGAATCCAGCCGGGCAGATTGTTCCGGCCGGACCCGTGATGCGGCAGCAGCAGAACATCGACTTTCAGGTCCGGAACGAGCTGACCGAGCTGCCGCTGGGCAGACTCTTCAATGTCGCCGCAGAGCAGAACGGTGCGCCCGGCGTATTCGAGCAGAAGCACTTCGGATTTGTTGTTGTCGGATACGGAAGGGTCTTCGAGGACGGAAGGAATCGGCCAAAGGCGGTGCAGCCGGACTGCTCCCAAAGACGACGGCAGTTCCATCGACGAATGCAGAAGGTCTTCTTGGGTGAGAATGTTTTTCATTAAGGCCGCGGCCCGCGAATGTTCCGCCCGTTCAAGAAATCCGGGGTTGACATAAACCGCTTTTGCAGGGATAGACGAAAGGATTTCCGGCATGCCGTTGTAATGGTCTAAATCCCCATGACTGAGAACAACGGCATCAATGGTTTCAATTCCCTGCCGCAGAAGAAAGGGGACCACAATTCGGCTGCCGGGGTTTTTGCGTGTGATGGAACCGGCATCAAACAAAAAGGTTTTGCCGCCGGGCAGCTGTCCGACAACGGCCAGACCATGACCGACCGATAAACAGGTCAGTTTGAAATCAGTTGAAAGGAGCCGGCTGAAGCGAACCACAGGAGGCAGCAGCAGGAGCAGGGCTGTGCCCGTCCAGAGAAGGGCGGATTTCCCTTTCGTTCCGGCGGGAAGCCCTCGGGCCAGGATAAGCCACCCGTAGTAAAGCAGAATGAGGCCAAGCCCGACACGGCCTATTTGGTAAGAGAAAATGTTTGACTCAGCAATTTTTACAGTCAGGGTGCAAAATGCGTCACTGACCCAGTCCAGCAGAACACTGCAAAGGGCCGCTGCCGTCGGCAGCATCGGAAGCAGAAGGATTTTCAGAAAGCCGGTCAGAACAATCACAAAAACAAACGGAAAGAGCAGAACGGTCCAAAGGGCGGAAAGGGGTGTAAACGAGCCGAAATGGTACAGCAGAATACCGGCGCCTCCCAGCCAGGCGGCATATCCGACGGACAGAAGTTTCACGACAGATTCAAACAGCACGCAGACAAACGAGCCCACGAAAGACCCAGAGAGGGCGCGGTAAAAGGGGACTTTCAGGAACAGACGAAACAGGTTGAGGAAAATCGGTTCATAGAAAAAGAGAATGCCCGCCACAGAAGCATAGGAGAGCTGCCAGCCCGCGGTAAAAAGGTCCATCGGCCGAAACAACAGCAGAACAAGAACAGTTAAACACAGGGTATTCAGCGGACGCGGATGCCGGCAAAGCAGCACAGACAGAAGATAAAACTGGGCAAAAACAACGGCCCGAAGCGTAGGGGCACGCGGCGGAACGAGAATGGCATAAGCCAGCAGAAGGAACACGCACGGGATTGCACGAAACCGTTTGCTGAGCCCAAAGAGCCGTCCCGCCTGCCAAAGAATACCGGCCAGTATCCCTACATGCATTCCCGACAGACTGATAAAATGGGCCAGGCCGGTCTTGCGAAAGGCCGTCTGAATTGTCGTGTTGAGGCCGGAGCGTTTTCCAAGCAGCAAGGCATCGGGCAGGGAGGAAAATTCTTCATATTCCCCTCCCCATGCGCGGAGAGATTGAGCTATCCGGCTGCGGAACTGCTGAATGGCGAAGAGCCGACGTCCTTTTTTGTCCTGCGGCATTTTTTTGAGTGCTTCCGGACCTGGAATTTCTGCGGTCAGAAAAATTCCCTGGGCGGCCAGCGTCTCTCCATAATCAACCATTCCGGGATTGTCAGGCGGAGGCGGTTTTTGAAGCGTACAATGAAATCGAATCCGCACACCTGCCGAGAGCGTACGGATGGGCTGATTGACGGAGACGGCGAGGGTGCCGCACGCCCGCTGCCAGCCGTCCGTAGTGAGGGCTTTTTCGACGGCCAAAAGAAAGGATGTGGATGGCGAGGTCCACTGATATTTGGCGAACACCCATTGCCTGCGGTCTTCGATGTGGGGTTCAGTCAGGATCATTCCTTCCAAAGTCGCCAGGGAGGCAGCGGATGCCATTTTGCGGCGGATGTCCGATGGGTAGGGAGTCTGGAAAAGTTTCAGGCGAATGCCGCCTGTTGTCAGGGCGGTCAAACTGCCTGTCAAAAGTATGACTTGCAAACGGCGGGGCTGCCGGCGGATTTTTCCGGCAAATACAGAAAACACTGCAAGGAGAATCAGAGTGAAAAACCAGCCGAATAAAGGGGGATTTGTATAGTTCTGAAGAATCAGCCCTGCCATAAATCCGGCGGCTGCCGGAAGGAGCGGACAGGATTGAAGGATTTGCTCTGCGAAAGGGCGTTTTTCTTTCAGCTGGTTCTGAAGGGCCTCTATTTCAAGCCGTATCGGGTCGGCCTGAGGCCTTTGGTTCTTCACAGCCCTTTTGTCCTCCTTCGTTTTCTCCTTCTTTTACAGAACAAAGAATTATGATTTCGGTTCGATGCGTTCCCGATTGCCCATATAAGGCCGAAGCACTTCCGGAATGGTAACGCTGCCGTCGGCATTCTGATACAGTTCAAGAATCGGAATCAGCACACGAGGGGAGGCAATAACCGTGTTGTTGAGCGTATGGCAGTACAGATTCTGTTTTTTGGCGGTTCGATAGCGGAGATTCATCCGCCGGGCCTGAAATTCATAAAAGCGGCTGGCGGAGTGGGTCTCGCCGAAACTGTTTCGAGAGGGCATCCACGTTTCGATGTCAAACTTCTGAACCTGTCCCCGTCCGAGGTCGCCGGTGCAGACATTCACGACTCGATAGGGCAGGTTGAGGGCCTGCAGTACCGCCTCGGAATTGGCGAGGATTTCCTGATGATAGGCGATGCTTTTGGCCTCGTCATTTTCACCGATAATGACCTGTTCGACCTTGTCGAACTGGTGGATGCGGTAGAGTCCGTAGGTGTCTTTGCCGGCGGCTCCGGCTTCCCGGCGAAAACAGCTGCTTAAGGCGACAAACTTGACGGGAAGCATTTCTTCCGAAAGCAGCTCGCCCATATAATACGCCGTCAGGGGCACTTCGGCTGTGCCGACCAGATTCAGCTCATCCCGCTCCATTCGATAGGTCTGTTCCTCCGCTCCCGGGTAGTAGCCAGTGCCCCGCATGGCCTCATCCCGCATCAGCAGCGGCACGACCATCGGTTTGTAGCCCCGCTGCACCATAAAATCCATAGCAAAACGGAGAACGGCATAATGCAGAAGAGCTCCGTCTCCTTTGAGGAAATAGTTGCGGGTGCCTGCCAGTTTGACGCCGCGTTCGACATCAATAATATCCAGCATCTGGCCGAGCTGGATGTGGTCTTTGGGTTCAAAGTCAAACGTTCGGATAGTACCCCAGCGGCGAATCTCGACATTCTGGGTATCATCTTCGCCGTAAGGGACTTCCGGAGCGGGGGGCTGCGGCACCTGAAGCATCAAAGCATCAAACTGGGGCTGAAGCTCTTTGACCTTTTGTTCCAGTTCGGCTTCGAGGGTTTTCAGCTCGCTGAGGGTTTTCAGACAGGCCTGTTTTTTTTCGCCGTCCAGCCGTGGGATTTCCTTGCCGATGCGGTTTTTTTCCGTGGCGATTTCCTGCAGTTTCTTTTTGACGTCCAGAAGGGTGGCATCGATGGCCAGCAATTCATCGATATTTACGTCAAACTTTTTGGCTTTGGCGCCGTCCTTAAACAGCTGCGGGTTCTGGCGAATCAGTTTGATATCGATCATTGTTTTTCTCCGGAAACAAGCTTCCGCCAAACCAGTTTACGACCTGTACCGTCGGATGACAAGCACATTATTCTGCCCGCCGAATCCAAAGGATTCTTTCAGAACCGTCTCGACCCTGGCTTTTCGCGGCTGATTGGGCACATAGTCAAGGTCCAGCGTCGGGTCCGGGTCGTGAAGATTCATCGTAGGCGGCAGGGTTTGGGTCTGGATGGCCATCACGCAGGTAATCAGTTCCGCACAGCCGGTGGCGCCGATGAGATGGCCGAACTGGCTTTTGGGGCTGCTGCAGGGGATTTGATAGGCACGGGGCCCGAAGACTTTCTTAATGGCCAGCGTCTCGATGGAGTCGTTTTCGGCGGTGCTGGTGCCGTGTGTGCTGATATAGTCGATGTCCTCGATGCCGATGCCCGCATCCTGCAGGGCGGACCGCATGGCCTGCACAGCCCCGCGTGCCTCTTCATGCATATCCGTAACCCGGAAGGCGTCGCTGCTGCTGCCGAAGCCGATGATTTCCGCCAAGATTTTCGCCCCGCGTTTTTGGGCGGAGGACAGAGATTCGAGAATCACAATCGCTCCGCCTTCACCGAGGACAAAGCCGTCTCGGCTGGCGGTGAAGGGACGAGAGGCAGTCCACGGGCTGTCGTTTCGGGTGGACAGGGCGGTCAGCCGATTAAAGCCCATTACGCCGAGCGGGTGAATCATCGAGTGGGCCCCGCCGGCAATCATAATGTCCGCCTTGCCCTGCCGAATCAGCATAGCGGCCTCGCCCACGGCCTGCGTGCTGGCGGCACAGGCCGTCAGACAGCTGCGGATGATTCCGCGTGCCCCCGTCAGGACGGCCAGGTGAGCGGCGGGCATATTGGTTTCCTGCTCCAGTTCATGTTCAGCCGACATCATTGAAAAGGTGGTATCCGTCCAGACAGCCCAATCCATCTGCTGGGTTTGGCTGTTCCATGCCTTGACAATGGCGGTGAAGAAGGCGTCGCTGTCCATAGCCCCTTCGCCGGCGCCCAGATAGATGCCCATGCGCCGGCGGTCAATCCCGTCAGCAGGGGAGTCTGTTTCGGTCTCAATTCCGGCCTGACGACACGCTTCCTGAGCGGCGCCCAGAGCAAACGAGCTGCCGCGGTTGCAGTGCTGATGGCGCTGCGGATATTTCAAAACCTTATTCAGGTCAAAATTTTTGACTTCTGCATCAAAGGTCGTCGGATACGTGGAGGCATCAAAGAGCGTGGTATAATTCATTCCGTTCCGGCCGGTCATCAGGCCTTCCCACGTGGAGGCGACATCGTTGCCTAACGGACAAACAAGTCCCATTCCTGTAATGACCACCCGTTCCTTCATTCTGATTTCTCCTCGTATCGCTTCAGGACGACGGCGGCGGTCTGGCCTCCAAAGCTGTATCCGCAGCAGAGAACGGTTCGAACAGGATATGCGGCGGACTTTTTCGGGAAAAGAAGCCGGCAGCCGTCCAGCGGAGTTTCCAGATTAAAAGCGGCCCCGATGGTTTGGTTCCGGATGGCCAGTACGGCGGCCGCCAGGTCCAGTGCACCGGCGGCAGAGCCGGCATGGCTCAGCTGGCCTTTCAGGGGCCAGACGGGCACCCTGCTGACGGCGCTGCCGAGTACGTTTTGCAGCACATCCGCTTCAATGCGGTCATCCGAGGGAATGGCCGTTCCGTGCGGGATAATCAAATCCAGCTCTTCCGGTCGGACGCGGGCCTCTTCGAGGGCCTGCCGGACGGCAATCTCAAGCCCCTCCCCGTTTTTCAAGTGGATGTAATCGTCGGTGTCGGCAGCACTGGATGCCCCGCCGGCATATTCAGCCAGGATGGCGGCCCCGCGTTTTCGAGCGCAATCGAGGTCTTCGAGGGTCAGTACACCCGCCCCCTCGCCAAAGACCGAACCGTCGGCTTTGGCGTCGAAAGGCCGGCAGGCCGCCTGCGGGTTGTGATTTCCGGAAAAAGTGGAGCGCTTCAGCAGGCATTGACGCACCATCAGAAGCGGGTTGACCTTGGCTTCCCCGCCGCCGGCCAGAACAATGTCAGCATGTCCGCGCTGAATCATTTCCGCCCCTTCGCTGACGGCAATATGCGAGCTGACCTCGCCGCAGGTGATGGTATTGCTGGGGCCCTGAATATCGTGAATGATTCCGATATGGCAGGCCAGCATATTCGGCAGATATTTGAGCAGCCAGAGGGGGGTGACGGTCGGGATGCCTTCCCGACCCCATTTTTTCATATCAAATCGTCCGTTTTCCGCCGAAACCGCCACAGAAGGAGCGATTTCCGGCAGCTCACAGCTGATGATTCCGGAGGCAAAATCAATGCCGGTTCTTTCCGACGGAAGGGTCGGGTGCTCCGGGTCGATGGCTTTGGTAACCAGACCGGAGGCCCGGACGGCCTCGTCGGCCGCAATCACCGACAGCTCGATGTCGCGGCACATCAGTTTGGCGGCTTTTCGATAGGCTTTGGGGACATAGTCGCGGATGTTATACTCCGGGACTTCGCCGGCAATCTGACAGGGCATTTTCACGGGGTCAAAGGCGCGAATCCGCCCGATTCCGCAGCGGCCCTGCAGAAGGCCTTCCCACATCTGACCGCTGGTTAATCCGAGGGGGCTGGCGGCTCCGACGGCTGTAATGACCACGCGGCGTCCTGACATCAGGAGCGGCCCTCCGATGATTCCTGCTGCACAAATCCGTCGAGCAGGGAACAGAAGGTATCGGTAAACACAAAATTTTCTTCCGGGAACCGCTTGCCGGAGAGGTTTTTGTCGATGTGGCTGAACATTAGACTGATGCGTGCGATCAGGTCGTGTCCGCGGCGAATTTCCCCTTCGGTGCTGGCGGCTTCCGGGGAGATGCTTTCAATCTGGGCATGAAGGGTAATCGTATCACCGGGCCGGACATAATGGTAAAAGACCGCCTTTTTGATTTTGGCCAGGATGACTTTTTCCTGAAAATTCCGGGCTTGTCCGACCAGAATGCCGGCTGTCTGGGCCATTGCCTCAATCATCAGGCATTCCGGCATTACCGGAAACCCCGGAAAATGGTCGTGCAGGTGCTCTTCGGCAAGCGTGACGTTTTTGAGTGCCACGGCTCGTTTGCCGCTTTCAAATTCAAGAAACTTGTCAATCCAAATCCAGCGCATTTTTATCGGGAACAAAGCGGGCCGAGCAGAACACGGCCCGCTGTGGATAAGGTTTTTCAAAGCCGTGGAATCAGCCGTTCAGTTTCGCATCCAAAAAGTTAACAATGGCACCGACGGTGAAGAGGTCGGCGATTTTGTTGACGTCGGGGTCTTTGGCAAAATCGGTCAGGTCCGTATGAGGCATCCGGGCCTTCAGTTCCGCCAGTCCCTTGGCCGTCAGTTTTCCGCCGCTGACGAATTCCGGGTTGTTCAGCACACTTTCGGCGGGGAAGAGCTCTTCGCGGGGGACCTTGATGTTGAACGTTTTTTCAAGACGGAACACGATGTCGAGGAAGTCGATGCTTTCCGCCCCTAAATCTCCCATCAGGGTGGCCTCTTCCGTCACATCCTCTTCATCCAAACCGAGTGCATCCACCAAAACATCCTGAACTTTCTTGAAAATTTCCTCTCGGCTGATTGCCATAATTCGATTTCTCCGTAGATTTCAATCCCTGATTTTGCTGCCCGAAGCCGCCGGCCCTGGGCTGACTTTATGCTTCTGAGTATAAAAGTTTCCAGCGCTGTTTCATCTGTTCAATGATTTGTCCATCCAGACGGGCCATTCTGGGGTTTTCATCACTGAGGTTAAAATGCCGCAGTGTAAATTTGGCCTCGACAATGGATTCATTCCCGCAGATTCCCTCGCCGCTGAAGCTGCTGGTGTTCGGCTCAATGGAGTGAGCGTCCACCCGGTACTGAATCTGCATTCCGGGAGCCGCAAAACTCTTATACCGGACATTGCGGGCCGATTCGAGCAGAATCATGCTGTGCGCAAAATCTTCGGCCTGACGAACCAGCCAGGAGGCCGACTCAATCAGACCTTCCAGCAGCAAAACGCCGGGCAGGACCGGGAAAATCGGAAAATGGTCCGCCAGGTACTCCTCGGCCAGCGAAACACTTTTTACAGCCGTAAGAGATTCCCGCGGTTTCAGAGCCGTAATTTTATCAATCAGAACAAATTTCATGCCCAGAAATTGTAGTAAGATTCGAACGGTTTTCCAGCATTTTTTGACGCAAATTCCAAAAAAACAAGACCTTCAGCATCTGCTAAGGCCGGGAAAGTCCTATCTGCAGGCAAGAAAATCTCGAATCGGAGAGATTTTTACAGATAGAGTTCAAAAGGCGGCGGTCGGATTCGAACCGACGAATAACGGTTTTGCAAACCGTCCCCTTGAGCCGCTTGGGTACGCCGCCGGACAACGCAACATCCTATCTTGAGGCGGTTTTTGTTTCAAGCAGAAATTGCTTTTCCCGCTGATTTCTCTCGAAAAATGGGCCCGCAAGGATTCGAACCTTGGACCAAGGGATTATGAGTCCCCTGCTCTGCCGCTGAGCTACGGGCCCCGAAAAAAGAGCGAACTCGACGAAAGCGATATGGTATAGTAAACTGGCCTTGTCGTCAATGAGTGTCGAGAAAATGGGTCCGAAAAAAAACAATCGTTTTTTGCCTGCCTCTCCGCAGGAGATGCGAGCCCTCGGATGGGAACGCCCGGACATCATCCTGGTTACGGGGGATGCTTATGTGGACCATCCGGCTTTCGGGGTCTCTCTGATAGGCCGATGGCTTCAGAGCCACGGGTTTCGGGTCGTGATACTGGACCAGCCGGATTGGCGGCAGGTTGAGCCGTTTCGGCAATTTGGTCCGCCGCGGCTGTTTTGGGGGATTACCTCCGGCTGCATTGATTCCCGCCTGGCTATGTATGCCTCAATGGGGCATCGGCGGAAGAAAGACGACTACAGTCCAGGCGGTCGGATCGATTTGCGTCCGGACAAACCGCTGGCGGCTTATACGGCCCGATGTCGGGAGGCCTTTAAGGGGATTCCGATTGTTTTAGGCGGGCTGGAAGCCAGTTTGAGACGGCTGGTTCATTATGACTATGTGGAAGACCAGCTCAAACGTTCCATTTTGATTGAGGCCAAGGCGGATTTGCTGGTTTTCGGGATGGCGGAACGGCAGATTCTTGAGATTGCCCGCCGACTCGACGCCGGACAATCTTTGGCGGACTTGACAGATATTCCCGGGCTTGCCTATCGGCTGATAGGGGGGCTGCCGCGGCCGGCGGAAGCGGTCGAACTGCCGGGGTGGGAGGACCTGCGGGCGGACAGCGGCCTTTTTATGAAAGCCCATCTGGCCTATCAAAAAGAAGCCCATCCGATGGGGCGGCCTGTGGTTCAAAGTCAGGGGCAGGAGAAGATTGCCGTCAATCCGCCTGCCGAACCGCTCACGGAGGAGGAGATCGATGCCGTTTATGCCCTTCCATTTGCCCGTTGCTGGCATCCGAAGTACGACAAGCAGGGGGGCATTGCGGCCCTCGAGCCGGTTCGATTCAGTATTGCCACGCATCGAGGATGTTTTGGAGGGTGCAGTTTTTGTTCGATTTATTTTCATCAGGGCAAGTTTATTTCCAGCCGTTCGGTGGAGTCGATTCTGCAGGAGGCGGCGGTCATCGCGGCCCATCCGGATTTTAAGGGCACGATCCAGGATATCGGAGGGCCGACCGCGAATATGTACGGGATGCAGTGCGGCAGAAAGGGCAGGGCTTGCGGACGAAGCAGCTGTATTTGTCCGGAGGTATGCCCTCATCTGCAGGCAGACCATAAGCGGCTGATTCGCCTGCTGGAGGCACTGCAGGGCTGGGCCAAAAGCCAAAAAAGACCGATTCGGATGGTTGTGGCCTCCGGCATTCGACACGATTTGGCCTTAAGGGATAGCCGATATCTTGAATTGCTCGTGCGGGAGTTTGTGGGCGGGCATCTGAAAGTGGCTCCGGAGCATTTTTGCCCGGATGTCCTGACTTTGATGAATAAGCCGTCTTTTGAGGTCTTTGAGCAGTTCGAAAAAAAGTTTTCGGAGATATCCAAAAAGGCGGGGAAAAAGCAGTATCTGGTTCCCTATTTTATCAGCGGCCACCCGGGCTGCGGTCCGGAAGAAGCCGTTCGGCTGACGGACTACCTGATTCGACGAAACTGGAAACCCCGGCAAGTACAGGATTTTGTGCCGATTCCGCTGACCCTTTCAACGGCGATGTTTGTAAGCGGCTGTTCCCCGCAGGGCAAGCCGATTCATATCCCAAAAGGGCTTCGGGAAAAAAGACTCCAGTTCGCTTTGCTGCAGTATTATGATAAAGCGAACCGGAAAATCCTCGAGCCGTTTCTCAAAGAAAAAGGGCTCGAACAGCTGCGAAAGCAAATCGGGTACATCCAGGATCGGTTCGGCATTCATTCCAAAGCCGAAAAAGCGGCGCACCCCTTCGAATAAGAAAAGGCCTATAAACGCTATAGACCGACGTCTGTTTGCAAAAAGTTTGTGTTTCCGGGCGTTTTCCCTGCGGATGTCTTGATTCGTCCTGTAAAAAAGGGTATTATAAAGGCCAGCATGTTGTGTTAAGTTAGTGAACATGCTCAATGGCTTCGGAGATGAGGACGTGATGGACCAAGAGTTTTTTGAAGAAAAACTCGAGGAATTGGTTCGTGAGCTGGGTGCTTTGCCGGATTCCACTCACCAGAAGCTCCTCGAAATCGCTAATCAGCATAAGGACAACCAGAAAAAGCTGAAAAACAGTCTTTGTGCCCTCCAGGATTCTCTCGATTACCTCCGCATCAGTGTCAAGTACCTGATTTTTGATCTGGAGGCAACCCGTCGGGAAAATGCCTATCTGAAGAAACTCCTCGAAGAGAAACAAGAATAGTTCTATCGGATACCCGCTTTTTTTCGTCTGTTTTTCCATTTCTTTTGTTTTCCGCCCTTTTTCTGTTTTCACGAAAGTAGGCAAAGTTTTTTGTCGATAGAAAAGGTGTATAATAAGTTTGAAAATGTCTTATTTTGTTAATTGAACAAGCCGCAAAATGGAGATTATATATATTAAGAAAGGGGGTTGCTGCCGAATGGCTCATAAGCCATTTTGACTTTCTTCGAAAAATATGGATAATGGAACTTGTTCAATAACCGGATATACACGATAGACAAGAGGGATAAATATGTTTGAGCGTTTTACGGACAGAGCCAGAAAGGTGATGGCCTTGGCCAACCAGGAAGCTCAGCGTTTTAACCATGAATATATCGGGACGGAACACATTCTGTTAGGGTTGGTTAAGGAAGGCAGCGGGGTTGCCGCGAATGTTTTGAAAAACATGGATGTGGACCTCAAGAAGCTCCGACTGGGGATTGAGAAACTGGTCAAGAGCGGTCCCGATATGGTGACGATGGGCAAGTTGCCGCAGACTCCGAGAGCCAAAAAGGTCATCGAGTATGCGATCGAAGAGGCCCGCGCACTGAATCACAACTATGTGGGAACCGAGCATATCCTCCTGGGGCTTCTTCGCGAGACGGAGGGCATAGCGGCTCAGGTTCTGATGAATCTGGGTTTGAAACTGGAAGATGTTCGACAGGAAGTGCTGAATCTGCTGGGAGCCGGAGTAGAGGATAACAGCAGCTATCCGGCCATGGGGATGAAAATGAATCCATCGATACCGCCTTCGTCCGCTCAGTCGGTCAAGGCCAAAAGCAAAACACCGGCGCTGGACAGCTTCGGTCGTGATTTGACGGAGCTGGCAGCCAAAGATGAGCTGGACCCTGTGATAGGGCGGCAAACGGAAATCGAACGCCTGGTGCAGATTCTCTGCCGGCGTACGAAAAACAATCCGGTCCTGCTGGGTGAAGCCGGCGTCGGAAAGACGGCAATCGTGGAAGGGCTGGCCCAGCGGATTGTTTCGCACGAGGTGCCGGAGATTCTGCGGGATAAGCGTCTGGTTGTTCTGGACCTGGCGATGATGGTGGCGGGTACGAAATACCGCGGCCAGTTTGAGGAACGCATCAAGGCCGTGATTAATGAGGTGCGCCGTGCCGGCAATGTTATTCTGTTCATTGATGAGCTTCATACGCTGGTAGGGGCCGGCGGGGCGGAAGGGGCCATCGATGCCTCCAACGTCCTGAAACCCGCTCTGGCACGCGGCGAGGTGCAGTGCATCGGTGCGACAACGTTTGATGAATACCGCAAATACGTAGAAAAGGATGCGGCGCTGGAGCGTCGTTTCCAGACGATTATTGTGGAACCTCCGAGCAAGGAGGAAACCGTGCAGATTCTCCGCGGACTGCGGGATCGGTACGAACAGCATCACCGCGTCCGGTTTACGGATGAGGCCCTTTATCAGGCGGTTGAGCTGTCCAGCCGGTATATTTCCGGGCGCTGCCTGCCGGATAAGGCCATTGACGTGATTGACGAGGCGGGGGCTCGTGTGCGTCTGAAGAATATGACGCCGCCGCCGGATTTGGCGGAATTTGAGGCCAAGATTGAAAAACTTCAGGCAGAGAAGGATGAAGCCGTTCGAAACGCGGATTACGAACGGGCGGCGGCTTTGCGGGATGATATCCAGCGGATTCTCGACGAGAAGGCCGAAGTGCAGCGGCAGTGGCAGGAACAGAACAACGACAAGGTCGGTGTGGTGGATGTGGATGTCGTTGCCGAAGTGGTCAGCAAGATGACCGGAGTGCCGCTGACGCGTCTGGAAAAGGAAGAAGCCGAAAAGCTGCTCGAACTGGAAGCCGAGCTGCACAAGACGGTTGTGTCTCAGGATGAGGCCATTAGTGCGGTAGCCAAGGCAGTTCGCCGAAGCCGCAGCGGTCTGAAAGACCCGAACCGTCCGATGGGCAGCTTTATCTTCATCGGTCCCAGCGGCGTGGGCAAGACGCTGCTGGCCCGTGCGTTGGCTGAGTTTATGTTCGGCGATGCCGATGCGCTCATTCAGATCGATATGAGCGAGTATATGGAAAAGCACAACGTCAGCCGGCTGGTGGGGGCTCCGCCCGGGTATGTCGGCTATGAAGAAGGCGGTCAGCTGACCGAGCGAATCCGCCGTCGGCCGTATGCCGTGCTGCTGCTGGATGAAATCGAGAAGGCCCACTCCGATGTGTACAATATGCTTCTGCAGATTATGGAGGAAGGCCGTCTGACGGACTCCTTCGGGCGCCATGTCGATTTCAAGAACGTCATCCTGATTATGACCAGCAATATCGGCGCCGAGCTGATTAAGAACCAGTCCGGATTCGGTTTCGGCAAGCGGACGGAGCAGGCCAACTATGAAAAGATGAAAGAGCTGCTGGATAAGGAAATCGAGCGGCACTTCCGTCCGGAATTCCTGAACCGTCTGGATGCGGTGATTGTCTTCAGGCCGCTGACGCGGGAAAATCTGCAGACGATTGTTGATTATGAGCTCCGCAAGGTCTTCAAGCGGCTCATTGAGCACGGCCTGCGTCTGGAGCTGGATGAGGCCGCCAAGGAGTTCCTGATTAACAAGGGGTATAATCCGGAGTTCGGGGCTCGTCCGCTGCGTCGGGCGATCGAACGGTACATTGAAGACCCGATTTCGGAAGACCTGCTGCGCGGGAAATTCAAAGGCAAAAAGGTCATCCGCATCACCGTGCAGGATGAAGAACATCTGCGGTTTGAAGGGATTGACGGGGAGGAGAAAGCCCCCGAGGAAACCGCTGTTGTGCATACAGATACAGCCGGCAATACGCCTGCTCAATAAATAAAAATGTCAGCCAGGGAAAGGCGGATTGTATGGAGAAAGGCAGGGAGGTTTTTCAGAAGGATGCATTTGCCCGCCTGTGCGGGGTTGAGCTGCTGGAGGCCGGGGAAGGGACGGCCCGTGCCCGTCTGGTGATTCGCCCGGAGCATCTGAATGCCGTCGGAATCGTTCACGGTGCGGCGATTTTCACGCTGGCGGATGCAGTTTTTGCCGCCGCCGCCAACTCCTATGACCATGTCGCGGTGGCCATCAATATCAACATTTCCTATCTGAAGGCCGTCAGCGGAGGCGTCCTTTATGCGAAGGCCGAGGAGCGGAATCGGGAAGGCCGAATCGGCAGTTATTTGATTACCGTAACGGATGAGGAAGGCCAAACCGCCGCTGTCTTTGAAGGCCTGGTTTATCGGAAGCTTCGGAATGGTTGACGGCTTCGTTCTGTTTCGGAATGAGATAAGATTGACTGTTTCATTGAGGAGACTGGCGAATGAAAAAAAGATGGTTTTGGGGAATAACGGCGCTGCTTTTGGGATTGGGGATTTGGGTGACGGCAGCTGAGACGGAGACTGCTTCGCCTGAAAACAAACAGGCCGAAACACAGATGCCGGCGCGTCCGATTCGGCTGCGGGAACGGCTTCAGCCGAGAACCCGTGTCAGCAGGAGCGACCCTAATGCTCCGATTCCCCGTCCGTTTGCCCGGGAACAAATGCAGCCGGGCACAACTCCATTGGCGGCCCTCGAGACACGCCATCAGGAATTAATTGCAGAACTGACTTCCATTCTGAAATTGGCACAGGAGGAAAATGCTTCTAAAACAGCAGAGGCCGTCCAGAAACTGATTGATAAACACAATGCCGAGTACAAACAAAACCTTGAACTGCTGCAGCAACGACGAGCGGAAATGCAGAGACGCATTGAACAGCGGCTGCGGGAGCGTCGTCAGCAGACAAATGCGGATTCCTCTACTCAAACCCAGTCAGCAGAACAAAAAGAGGACGGTTCAAAAGAACAGCCGGCTAAGAATTGACAACTATTGAATAAAATGACATCCTAAGAGGGATGTCATTTTTTTGGGCTGATACTGGACAAAAGATTTACGTTTTCTCCTTAATCTGGACGATTTATTAGAAGAAAGGAAAGGACAGATTGAGGAAGAGTTGGTCCAAAACAGAAGTCAGACAGCTGCGAAGCGGGGATGTTCGAATGCTTCGCCGATGGTTTTTTGCGTATGCAGACTGTCTGTACACCTGGATTGTTCGTCATTCCGGTTTGCCGCAAGAGGAGGCGCAGGAAAAAACGGCTCATCTGCTTCAGACGGCTTATTCGAAAATTGAAAAATATGAGCCGTCAGCGGGCTCGATGTATTCCTGGCTTCTTGGGGAGGCGGCCGCGCTGACAGTACCGGCGTTTTCACCGGAAAATCTTCGGAATGGTCCAAAAGCAGCGGAGGTTTTGTATTCACTGGCTCGGATTGGGACAAATGATTTCCCGGAGGAGTATTTGGAAAATCCGCTGACAGTTCATCTGATTCAGGCGGTTCTTGCGGAACTGGATGAGCCGTACCGCCGGCTTTTGCTTTCCCGCTACTACCGGATTGAGACAGAAGAGATGTCTTCTGTTTTCTTTGAATCTTTACCGGAAGGGAATGAGGAGGATTTGGCCCAGGCCCGCTATTATTTTCGACGGTTCTTGTCCGCCTGGCTCAAGAAATTGCAAACGGCTCCTGCAGAAATGCCTGCCGAGTTTCGACTGGACCTTTTTGAGAGGAATCTGGAAAAAATTCTTCGCTCGATTCCGCCGTTTCTCCAGCTGCCTTTGGAGAAACGGCGCACAATGGAAGAAATGCTTTTGCATCAGGCCGAGCTGAGGAGCTCGAGTATTCGAGCCGAGCGGATTCAGCTGCGAAAGCATTTATTGCGGCCGGTCGGAGTGGTTCTTTGTTTGGGAATAGCGGTACTTGTCTATTTTCTTTTAAAGCTCATCCCGTCTGAAGAAAAAACGGCCGTTTCCATTCATCCGGCTCCGGTTTCTTCCCGCCGTTTGGAACCTCAAGAGAAAAAAGAATCTGCTGAAGACCTCAAAGAAACGTTGAATCAGGTTTTTGCAGCAGGTTCTGTAGGAGATGTACCGGAGCTTTTACGGATTCTTCAGTCCGGACCCTATCCGGCCCAGGTGGCGGCAGCGGTTTTTTTAGGGCGTTTTGGAGATGCCTCCGCTATCGGACCGCTGGAAAGGGCCTCCAGAAGATGGTTTCCTTCATCTACGGACGAGGACCCGTTTCTTTTGGCCATCGAGCAAATCGAACAACGCCTGCGGGGGATTGTTCCGGCTCAGGAGATGGAAATAGAGTATGTATCGTTAGAGCCCAATCGAGGACCCGGGGAAACCGAGGCGGCTTCTCAGGAACAGACGAAACCGGAGATGATGCCGGATGCTCAGAAAAAAGAAGAACAGGAGGTATCAATCCCCAAAGAAACTGCTGTCAAGGAACCGGAAACGGCTGAACCAAACGGTCTTTCTGAAGAGCAAAAGGAAGAGATTCCGGCTGAGGGGGAGCAAGACATTTTGAGTCAAGAAAGTCAGACGGAGAATGACGGCCTTGATGAAAATCAGACTGGAGAAATCCAGAATGACTTGTCAGGGGGGCCGACGGGTTTTTGATGTGTCTTTGCAGAAGGCGGGAGTTTTTTGCTTGCCAAATCACTGCAGCGGATTATACTACAGGTCTGTCTGATGGCGGCGTAGCTCAGCTGGCAGAGCAAGGGATTCATAAGCCCTGGGTCAGTGGTTCAAATCCACTCGCCGCCATTTTTTTGCCCCCATCGTCTAGCGGCCTAGGACGCCGGGTTCTCATCCCGGTAACAGGGGTTCGAGTCCCCTTGGGGGTATTGGGAGAAAAAAGGAAGGCAAAGGTCTTTGGCTGAATCATCCTTCGTGTAAAGTAACTTCTCGAAATCAAAGAAGTTGTGTTCATTTCTTCTTTTTGGGTAATTGAATCCTTGCTTTTTGACCGATACTTTGCTATAGTTGAAGGTGCAGGTTGGCCCCTGCGGTGTGCGTGACGGAAACGCTAATTTGAAAGAACCGATGCACCCTATCGGGGAGACCAGGTCGGTGAGGATCGGACATGCCTGCCTGACAGGACGCTCCGGACTCCCGCAACGGTCGCCCACCTAAACATACAGGGTTGCTTTCAATCGATTCCGCACGGCATCTGCGGAGGTACCTACATCAAAAAAGGTCTGTCCCGTACAGGCCTTTTTTCTTTTTCGTCCTTTCGGATTTCATCAGAAGAAAACATCGTAAAGCAGAGCATCATAGTCCTGAACAGTTCCGCCGTCCAGGCAGCATTCAATGATGTCTTTCCCGAGCGGGTCTAAGTCGGGATGACGAAATTTCTGAAGTTCCCGAACGAAAAAGTTCCGCAGAATTTCGGCGCCGCCGTCATATCCTTCCGGTCCGACTTCCGGCTGGGTATGTGTCTGCAGGAAAATCAGAGGAATGGGAGTTCCTTCAACCTGCATTGAGTTGAAGGCATAACCGAGCAGGTGACAGCGCGCCGGGGTAAGCTGATGGGGCTGGAAACGGGCCAGGCCTCTTCGACCGAGGTATTCACGTCCAATCCATTGAGGCATAAAGCTGACTTCCCATGCTCCGACGTGCTGGTTGGGCATTAAGGCATAGCGAACTTTCGGCGTAGCACGAATTTGCCGAAGAAGTAAATTGGCGTGGTCCACCAGCCGTCCCGCGGCAAAAGGCCAATAGGACCCGACACCTTCGCTGGTCATTCCTTCCGTATCGGTGATGCTCGGATTGGAGTATCCGCGAGGGGCGACTAACCGCCACAGCCAGGCCAAAGCCGCCGGAAGAATGTGAAGATAACCGGCAATGCCGTAGGTTGGATGGTCTTTTGTGCAGGGCGGTGTGCGGAGCCCGAAACTGCGAATCATCACTTCAACCGGACCCTCCACGGCACCGGGGACAAGCCGCCGAGGAAGAATAACACGCGGATTCGGACAGGGATGGCCCGGGCTGTCTTCTGTATGCTCCCAAATCAGACACGTCGCATCGGGGATTCCCTGAAGATTCAGGAAAATCAGGGGTTCACCCGGGTGAATCGTAATGCTTTCCAGATGAGGGTCCGTTCCATAACGGCGGATATGATTGAGCCGGACAAACCAGGCCTGTTCCGCATCCTTGGCCAGCAGATAGCCGCCTGCGTTCTGAATATTGGGCAGGCACATCGCCATATCGTCGGTTACGGGGTTGAGACGGCAGGCCTGGTTGAGAGTCAGAAACCGCTGTTCCCCGGTTATGACATTCGTGCCCAGCAGCAAGCGACCGTCTTCCTGACGATGGACATATTCGAGCATTTCGCTTTTCCCGCCTCCGCTGGCTCCTTCATGCATAATTGTGGTTATATTGTCATACGGTGTAACCACCTGAACCGTAGAGCCGTGAAGCGTGGGCCAGTCTTCTTCTTCCCCAATGGAAAGAAGCACACCATAAATGCCTTTTTTGGCACTTGGTCCGGGATAAAGATTGTAAGAGAAGATTTCATGAAGCCCGGCAAGCCGGTTATGCACAACAACCTGTTTGCCGTTGAAATAAGTATGTCGAAACGGCGGGGCCAGGTAGATAACACTGCGGATGCGGAAGTTGTCCGGAATCCGGTCCGGCGGAATCATCCCCTGCAAATCGGCGAGTCCGCCGATAAAAAAACCTGCATTTTTTGGTGCAAGCAGCATAGCCCCTTGTCCGCTTTGAACGTCGAACGAACCGATGGTAAAAAAGATGATTGCCAAGTCCTGCTTTTGCAGCCATTGAAATGTTTCCTGGCGGAGAGGTTCAAAGGGCTGCTTGAAGTGCTCCTGAAACCGGGCCTTGTCTGTTTCCCGCTCGTCGGCAACAAACATACAATCCGGGTCGCGACGCCGCATGTACGGTTCCGGATAGTTTACAGCCAAACCATTCTTGCAGCGGGTAACGGTTGCTTCTAAAACCATCCCTTTTCCCGGGACTTCATAGGAGACCTCAAAGGTGCCTTTTTTCCGCCCGCCCATAGCCAAATCGATGATATCATCTCGGTTAAGGGGAAAAGTAAGGGAACGGCAGCTGCCGAGAATCTGCTTAATGTGTTCGGGCAGATTGGTTCTGGACCAGTGTTTTCTATAGTCTATGGTATTCATTTTTCCCTTTCTGAAGAAAGATTTTGCCGGGCGAAAGATTATACGGATTTGTCGGTAAAGGTCAATGAAATACCGAAACGGATTTAGGGAAGAACGTTCATCCGTGCACCGAGGGATTGCATAAGAGAAACATAGGTCGGGAAGGTGACATTCATTGCTTCAGCCGTATCGATAACTGTACAGCCGTCCAGTACCATTCCCGCTAAGCTGAGAGCCATTACAATGCGGTGGTCCCCGCGTCCGTCCAGATGAGCGGAATGGAGAGATTTGCCCCCATGGACGATAAGACCATCCGGCAGCTCTTCGACATCGGCACCAAGTTTTTTCAGTTCGGCGGCCATGCAGGCGATTCGGTCTGTTTCCTTCTTGCGGGCCTGAGGGACATTCAGAAAACGAGTTGTTCCTTCAGCAAATGCAGCGGTGACAGCCATTGCCGGCAGGGCATCCGGTGTGCGGTTCATATCAATATCAATCCCTTTCAGGGGAGATTTTGAAATCGTTACGCCTTCGGAAGAATATTCAATGTGAGCCCCCATTTGTTTGAGGTAATCCACGACGGCCTTATCGGGCTGACTGTCTGTAAAATCCAGACCGGTCAGGGTAATGTCTCGGCCGACGAGAGCACCGGCACACAGAAAAAAGGTTGCACTGGAAAAATCTGCAGGAATCGGAGCATCAAAGGATGTGTATTTTTGCCTGCCGGGAATAAAAAACTGTTTCATCCCGTTGTTTTCATAGCGGATGCCCTGGCGGTCCAGCCAATCGAGGGTCATCCTGGCATAATCCGGTTCATTCAGCAGTAGGACGTTGATTTGGGAGTCTTTTTCGGCTAAGGGACAGGCCAAAAGCAGCGAAGACAAAAACTGACTGGTAAAGCATTCAATCGAAGTCTGCCCGCCTTTGAGCGTACCCCGGATTTCGACGGGGGCACATCCGTTATTTTTGATACATTTTCCGTCGGCACCGAGGTCTTTCAGAGATTGGAGCAGGCCGCCAATTGGTCGGGCTTGGATTTGTTCGTCCCCGGTCATTGCAATAGCAGCTTTGGGGGAAGCCAGCGAGGCAGACCCCATAGCCAGGCGAAGGGTAGTCCCCGAATTTCCGACATCGATGCTGCAATGCTCGTTAAGGATTTTTCCGGCAGTCCCTTTGATTATCCATTCCTTTTCATTGGAAGCGTCGATTTGGGCCCCGAGAGTTTGATAACAAGACACTGCACTTAAGGTGTCCCCCGACACAAGAGGAGAACGAATCCGGCTTTTGCCGGAAGCCAAAGAAGCAATGGCGACTGCACGAATGGTATGAGATTTGGAACCGGGGATCGAAACAATTCCTGACAGCCCGGATGGATGGACCTGTAGTTTCATATATATCAAGACATAATAACTCTATTATTTATTGAAGGATTTACGCTGATGGAAATTTATCAAAAAAAACTGGAAAAAGGAAAGGAAAATTGTTATAGTGAAGAATCATTTTTTTAGAAATTAATAAATGAGTTTTTATAGGATATTTTTGCTATTATAAGAGTTTTTAGGTCTTATTTCTACTGGGGGTTTTTGGCGTCCTATAATACCATTCTTTTCCAGATTGTTCAGCTTGTGTATTTTCAAAGTTCCTTGACTAAAAATAGGCATTTTGGTAAGGTGAGATAAACTCGCCTTTTACGTTTTCCGATACGGTAGGTAAAGGTGTCGTCTGAACTCAGGATACATGAGGTTCCCTAAGGTGAGTAACAAAGATACGCAAACAATAAAAAAAGGAAGCCGTCAAAATGGGAAATAAAGGGTCCTTTACGGAGGGTGCCATGGCACGTAAACTTTCTCTGGCAATTCTTGTTTTTCTTTTTCTTTTCTCCTCTTTTGGCACAGCAGGGTTCTTCCAAAATCCTTCGAGCACGTCCACTCTTCCCCTCTATCGGGATGGATATCTTTTAGTTCGCTTTTATGAAACAGGCACCACGTCCTCTGCAGCAGCGATCCGTTCAGCCGTTGTGCAGAAAGCCGGGGGCGGAACGATTGTTCGGATGTACAGCGAGCTTGTCCCGGGGTTGGCTTTGGTCAAGCTGCCGGCGGGTACCGATGTGCAAGCGGCGCGCGTGGCGTTTCAGGCGACACCAGGAGTCCAGTATGCCTGTCCGGACTTTATTCGAACTCCATTACTAACGCCGAATGATTCACGATTCGCTCAGCTGTGGGGGTTGAATAATACAGGGCAAACAGGCGGCACGGTTGATGCAGATATTGATGCACCGGAAGCGTGGAATCTGACAACCGGCAGTAAGCAAATGATTGTAGCGGTAATTGATACCGGTGTGGATTACACCCATGAAGACCTTGCCGCAAATATGTGGGTCAATACGGCCGAGCGGAACGGGGCGCAGGGTGTGGATGATGACGGCAACGGGTATGTTGACGATATTTACGGTTATGATTTCGGCGAAGGGGACTCTGACCCGATGGACGAATACGGACACGGGACCCATGTGGCCGGAACAATCGGCGCTGTCGGCAACAACAACCTCGGCGTTGCCGGGGTGAACTGGAATGTCCGGATTATGGCCTTGAAAGTGGCCTATGCCGTAGAGGGCAGCGATGAACCGGGGCTTTTGGATTCCGCGATTATTGAGGCACTGCGTTATTCCGTTCGGATGGGGGCTAAAGTTACCAACAATTCTTATGGAGGATATGGGTACGATCCGGCGCTGTATGATGCGATTTTGGCCAGCCAGCAGGCCGGACAGCTCTTTGTAGCGGCGGCCGGAAATGAACAAAACAATAATGACAATTTCCCGGCCTATCCCGCCAGTTTTGATTTGGCTTCGATTATTTCCGTTTTAGCCACGAATCCTTTCGATCAAATCACCTATTATTCGAATTACGGCAAAACGAGCGTCGATTTAGCGGCTCCGGGCGGTGAAATGTACTCGGAGGGCGATGCGAGAGGGATTTTGAGCACGGTACCGGGCAACGGGTATGAATTTTACCAGGGCACTTCGATGGCCAGCCCGCATGTGGCCGGAGCGTGCGCTTTGGTGTGGTCTTTGTCCCCTACAATGACAGCCGCGGAAGTCAAGCAAATCATTTTGGGCTCCGTGGATCCGTTGGATAATTTGAAAGACCTTTGTGTTACCGGGGGGCGTTTGAATCTGTATAAAGCCGCCCTGTCCGTTGAGATTGAAGACGTGATTGCACCGACACCGAATCCGGCTCAGTGGGATATTGAGCCGGCAGCAACGGGACTCAAACATATTGTAATGAAAGCGACTGCGGCCACGGATGCCGCCGGTGTTCAATATTATTTTGAGTGCATAGAGAATTCGGCCTTAAACAGCGGCTGGCAGGATGAACCGCTGTATATTCTCGGCGATACTGCACAGGAGCGGGCTTTACTGGCGGAAGGAACAACATATACATTCCGTTTCAAAGCGAGAGATAAATCTGACAATCAAAACGAAACAGGATGGTCTGAGTCAAAACAGACCACGACCGCTTCGGGAGTTGATACACTGCCGCCGGCTCCGAATCCGCCGCGGTGGAAAGCCGCTCCGCGTGCTTTGGGCAATCTGCGGCTCGGTATGGAGGCCGTAACGGCGTACGATGAAAACGGAGTGGAATACTTCTTCGATTGTGTTGAGGCATCCGAAGGCAATCCGGATGATTACGACAGCGGCTGGCTGACTGTGCCGTATTACTTCACGCCTTTGGTTCCGGGCGGTGTGGCCGGCAAGGAATTCCGCTTTGTGATTTACGTTCGTCAGGCGGTCGGCGAAGGCGGCGAACTTCCCAAAACGGATCCGTCTGAACCGATTTCAGGCGGTTATACGACAAAGCCGGTTACGCGTCATGTGCCGTCTGCAGCCTATCCGACGATTCAGAGCGCCGTCGATGCATCCCGTTCCGGCGATACGGTGTTGGTCCATCCGGGCCTGTACCGGGAAACCAATATTGTGGTGGACGGCAAGGCGATTACAATTCGCAGTCTGAATCCGGATAACCCGGATGTTGTCAGTCAAACAGTAATTGACTGTGAGGATATTTGGGATTTTTGGTTTAATGAACCGCGGCGTGCCTTTGTCTTCCGGAATGTCGGCCGCAATACCATTCTGGCAGGACTTACGATTCGTAATGGCGTTGCCGTGGATGACCCCGAATATTATGGTTCATCCCTGGCGTTGAATACTTCCGTTTATCCTGTGGGAATCCCGGGACGAGATGCGAAAGGCGGCGCGATTTACCTGGGAGATTATGCAGGAGCCAGCCCCATTCTGAGAAATTGTGTGTTCCAAAATTGCCGAGCTCATGGACAGTTCGGTACACACGGTATGAACGCCCCGAATGTTAATACAGGTCCCGGCCGTCCGGGGGCTCCGGGCGGAGACGGCGGCAATGCCTATGGCGGTGCGATTTACGCCGTCAGCGGCTCTGCTCCTCTGATTCAGGGATGTACGTTTTTGGGATGCTCCGCTGTCGGCGGAAATGCCGGTAACGGCGGCAACGGCAGTGATGGAGGAGGTGTGCCGGACAGTGTGGACCAGTCCGATGGATTTGACGGCGGAGACGGCGGAGATGCCGGTAAGGGCGGCTGTGCCTGGGGCGGAGCGATTTATTTTGAGAATGGATGTGCCCCTGAATTAATTGATGTCGTGGTTTCCAATTGCTATATCCAAGTTGGAGAAGCCGGACGCGGCGGCAACGGCGGAAACGGCGGTGACGCGAAGACTGAAGGCCGCGGAGGGCACGGCGGCAATGGCGGAATGGGCGGAGATTTGCGTGCACCGAATTCCGCCGGCGGCGCCGTTTATTTTGGAGAGAATACACAGGCCGTGATTGACGGCTGCACGTTCACAGGCTGCCGAGTTGTTGTCGAACTTCACGGGGATTATTCCGGCGGAGACGGCGGCAACGGCGGCAACGGTCAAGGAAACGG
>ERZ795060.343-NODE-343-length-65368-cov-69.427021_pt1 | contig 65368 bp, 62 predicted proteins | sample MGYA00375144_ERZ795060 | MGnify/ENA primary metagenome ERZ795060 (study PRJEB30189, sample SAMN05720157) | activated sludge metagenome | isolation source: anaerobic digester from wastewater treatment plant | place: Japan | collected 2015-05-15 ... | reverse complement strand
GCGCTCCCCTCCGAAAGCGGGTGCAAAAGTAGAAAAGCGTTTTTAATTACGCAAGAGGATTATCAAAAAAAACAAGATTTTTTTAAAAAAAGTTACATATTGTTGACTATCAATGTCAATTTATACAAGAAAAATTAAGAACGTGATGTTAAATCAACCCAAGTGCCCATGGATTAAGAAATTCAGCAAGGCTAATTTCTAGAGGAATGAGTCGGAATGAGTCGGAATAGACGGAATATGATGGAGTTAGAGGAAGTTAGAGGAAGTTCAATTCCGTGAAACGTGAACCGTGAAACGTGAACCGGAAGAATTAACAATATAGCTGTTTTAGAGGATGTTAGAGGATATTCAAATCCGTTAAATGTGAACCGTGAACCGGAAGAATTAAGACTATGACAGAGCTAGAGGAAGTTAGAGGGAAAAAAAAGTTAAATCAAAAACCTTAGATTAACAAATTTAACCGCCCAAAAATAGGAATACAGAGACATTTTTAGAGAAATTTCGAACTACTCAACATTGAAGTTCGTCAAATGGGATAAGTCTTTTCCTGTCCTCATCCCATAACCTCAACCTGAAAGATCTTAATATCTCCCTAAATGAGAGAGGCTTAATATGTGAAAACATCTCGTTCTCATCGTGGCATTTCTGAAGCTTATAGTTAGGAATCCTTGGGCTTAGGTGATGAATATGATGATACCCAATGTTACCGCTAAACCATTGTAAAACCTTGGGGAGCTTAAGGAATGAACTTCCCTCTAGAGCAACCGATTGATAGTCCCATTCATGGGAGCGCTTCCATACTACCCTTTCAAATTGATGTTGAACGTAAAAAAGCCAAACACCTGCAATTGATGCAAAATAGATTATGGGTAGCTGTATCAAAATAAATTCACGCCAACCTATCCACCACATCAGTAATACAATTGTACCAACGATGGCGATATTGGAAAGGTGAATATACATCTGTTGCTTAAAGTTCATGTACGACTTTGGTATTCTGTACTGAATAAGAAATAGAAGAATTGGGGCAATTGCAAAAAGGAAAAGCGGATGCCTATAAATTCTGTACTTAAATTTACCCCACTTTGTAAGTTCAAGGTACTCCCTAACCGTTAGGGTTTCAACATCGCCAATACCACGTTTATCGAGGTTGCCAATGGTAGAGTGATGAATAAAGTGATCGCGATGCCAGCGATGGTAAGGAGTAAATACCAATAACCCAAGGGGTATTCCCACTAATCGATTTAACCTTTCAGCTCTAAAAAAGGAACCGTGCCCACAATCGTGAAAAATGATGAAAATTCGAACAAGAAAGCCTGCTGCAATGAGGGAGAGAGCTAGGGTCAACCAGTATGATACTTTCAAACTATGGTACATAGCCACCCAAAGCGCAAAATAGGGCAGCACGGAATTTATTACCTGCCACCAGCTTTTTAGATGGTCGGGATAGTTGTACCTTGAAATAACTTCAACCCAGTTTTGCATTTTCCAGAATAGTAATTCAGTATAATAATTTCAATAAAACTAACTCCTAAATATACAAGGGTTATGAAAGAAATTCAAGACTTACGATACAAAAGAGCAAGGATTTGTAACAAATATTAACAGTGGATAAATATTCTCAGAACCGATAGATTAACTAATAAAAAAGGGGCTTTTAGCCCCTTTTTATTGAAACCATACTGGTTATTTTTTGGGGATATTCTTGAGTGTTTCAACCAAAAAGTCCCAAAACTTTTGAACGGTTGCAATGTTTACCTTCTCATCGGGTGAGTGGGGGTGACGGATGGTTGGCCCAAACGAAATCATATCCCAGTTAGGGTAAACACCACCTAGCAAGCCGCATTCTAACCCGGCATGGATTGCCTTAATCTCGGGCACTTTGCCAAATTTTTTATTGTAAACATCCTGCATTACCTTGAGTATGGCTGAGTTTGGATTAGGTTTCCATCCAGGGTAACCCCCGGTAAAATTAATGTTAGCACCGGCGAGTTCAAAAATAGCAGCCATTTTTTGAGCTAATGCATCCTTTGAGGAATCAACTGAGCTGCGCAGCAAGCATTGGCCTTTTACTTTTTCGCCATCGGTGAAAACGCGTGCAAGGTTGTTGGAGGTTTCAACCAAACCTGGGATTGAGTCGCTCATTCGAACAACGCCATTGGGGCAGCCAAAAAAGGCTCTGATTACCTTTGATTGTGTTTGGTTGTCAATAACTGTTGAAGGATTCCCTGTTTTTTCCGAGGTGAACGAAAGCGTTGGTTCACTTAAAGCAAACTCTGATTTATAAATACTTTCATACTCTTTAACGGCTTTTTCAAATGCAGCAGCTTTATCAGCAGGAACCACAACAACGGCAAATGCTTCGCGTGGGATTGCATTACGCAAGCTCCCGCCATCGATTGAGGCAATGCGAACTCCGAATTCCTTCTCGGCAATGTATAGGAAGCGGAAAAGGAGTTTAATGGAGTTACCACGACCAAGGTTAATATCCATACCGGAGTGTCCACCCTTTAGTCCTGTAATGGCAAGCTTATAGGCAGTGGTACCTTGGGGTACAGACTCAAGTTTGGTATTAAACTCAATGTTGGCATCCAGTCCACCAGCACAACCCACATAGAGTTCACCTTCGTCCTCGGAGTCCATGTTGATAAGGATATCACCCTTAAGCAGGCCAGGTTTTAACCCAAAAGCCCCGGTCATTCCAGTCTCCTCGTCAATGGTGAAAAGGGCTTCAACAGGGCCATGTACTAAGTCAGTTGCTTCCAGGACAGCCATAGCAGCCGCCACACCTATACCGTTGTCGGCTCCAAGAGTTGTACCGTTGGCTGTTACCCATTCCCCATCAACATAAGCTTCAATTGGGTCCTTTTCAAAATCGTGAACTTTATCGTTATTCTTTTGGGGTACCATATCGAGGTGGCCCTGAAGAATAACACCTTTACGATCCTCCATGCCCGGAGTAGCCGGCTTACGGATAATAACATTCCCTACTTCATCAATAATGGTTTCGAGCCCAAGATCATTCCCAAATTTTACTACAAAATCAATTACAGCCTTCTCGCTTTTTGATGGGCGAGGAATTTGCGTTAAGCTATGGAAATGTTTCCAAACACGCTGTGGTTCAAGTTTGAAGATTTCTTTATTCATATCAACCTAATTGTTTAAATTTTTAATTTGATTGGCCTTAAAGATACCAATTATTAACCAACATAACAAACTGCTGTTTTAAAACATCAATCTATGCCCCCAAACATGCAACTATACCAAAAAATCAACGTAATAAAACGGGCATAAAAAATAATTGACGTGTCAGTAGTTTTTCAAGTTGAATGGTATAAACGCGTTTCGTCCACAAACGATGTTTGTCAACAGTATGCTACCAAAGGTGCAGATGAAGGAATAGTTGTAGCGGCTGAATTTCAGGAGCAAGGGCGAGGACAGCGAGGTAACGCATGGGAAAGCCAAGAGGGGCAAAACCTCACCTTTAGCGTTTTACTTCGCCCAAATTTCCTACCCGTTGCTGAACAATTCTACCTTTCAAAAGCAATATCGCTTGCAGTTTCCGATTGGCTTGTAGCCTATGTGACAAACAAACCAGTAAAAATTAAATGGCCAAACGATATATATATAGGTGATAGTAAAGTTTGCGGAATACTCATTGAGAATAGCTTTAGTAGTCAGTACCTGGAAAGTTCAGTTGTTGGTGTGGGTATAAATTTAAACCAGGTTTCTTTCCCCGACGATTTGCCAAATCCAACTTCTTTACTACTTGAAACCGGAAGCAGGGTTGATCCCCGTAAAGCATTAGCCGAATTGGTTAGCTGCATTTATGGACGGTACCAACAGCTTACTGAAGGCTACAGAGAAAACATCGATAATGACTACTTTAATGCCATTTACAGAAAAAATCAGCTTTGCAAGTATTACTCCAATGGCGAGGAGTTTTATGCTACAATAATAGGCATTCAGCCCACTGGGGAGTTAGTCCTAAGGACTGCGGAAGGTGCAATTAGGACATTTGCATTTAAGGAAGTAACCTTTATAATATAGGTTAAGCTATACCGCATTAAAAGCGGCAGCAATGCCATCGGCAAGGGCATCGATTCCTTCCTTAAGCTTATTGCCAACCATCATGCGCATCATCATGTTAAGCTCTGCCTTAACAGTGATTTTCATACAGGTATCGTAAGGTGCTACCTCCTTAAGCTGAATCCACATGAAGAATTCCATAGGTGATTTTTCATCACCAGAAAATTTTATAGTTTTAAACTCATCGCGCTCAATGATTCTGACACCCAAAGGCCCCATCCCCTTGTACTTGAAGCTACAGCTATCCTCAGTGGCTTGCCAGTCATCAAGCTTATCCTTGGCCATTGGCGAGAAATTCCTGAAATCAGAAAGAATCCTAAAAACATCCTCGGCCCTTTTACTAATTGCTACAATCTTACTCTCGTAGGTAGTCATTTTGTTAATTTTTGGTTTGCAAAAATAGTAAACTGCCGTTTAAAAAGAACCAATTCAAATTTTTGTAGTTTATATTTATATTGAATAATTTACAGGTTTTAAGTTTAAAATGAGAATAATACTACAACCTACACACGACCCATACTTTAACATTGCTACAGAGGAATACCTCTTAAAGCATAGCAATGACGATTATATTATTTTATACCGTAATACCCCGTCGGTTATTGTTGGAAAACACCAGAATACAATGGCCGAACTTAACCACAGTTTTATCAACAGTAGTAAAATTCCCGTAATTCGGAGGTTGTCGGGTGGAGGGACAGTATTTCACGATTTAGGGAATGTCAACTTCTGCTTCATAGTAAACGGCCGAGAGGGTAATCTGGTTGATTTTAAACGCTTTACAACACCGATTATTGAATTTCTGAAAGAGCTTGGGTTAAATGCCTACCGCGGCGAAAAGAATGATATTAGGATTGGCAACTATAAGGTTTCCGGCAATGCCGAACGTGTGCATAAAAACAGGGTAATGCACCATGGAACCCTCCTGTATAGTACCAACATGTTTTGGCTGGAGCAAGCCATAAAGTCCAATGAGAACAGCTACACCGACAGGGCAATACGATCGAACCGAAGCCGAACAATAAACATAGCGGAGCTTCTTCCCCATCCTATGACTATTGAAACTTTTGAAATCGCCCTATCAGAATTTCTTACTAAATACCACTCTGCCACTCCCTTACAACTGGACGACAGCGCAAAGAGAACTATAAACACACTCGCCACCACAAAGTATACCGATTGGAACTGGAACTACGGCTACAATGCAAGCTATGATTTCAGGGTAAAAATCGACTCAAATATTCTTGTTTTAAAGGTAACTAGTGGGATTATTGAGAAAGTTGAAATAATTCAAAATTGCAGTAGTTGGATACATAAGCTGGCAAAACTACTGGAAGGGAAACGACACGATTACGCTTACCTCAAGAATGAATTAGGTAATACTGAATACTCTGAAAAGATTCAAGAAATAATTGAGAATCTATTCTAGCGCTAGTGGGGTGTTTGGTTTTCGTTCTTAGGTGGCTCAAAGCCGTAGGCAACCCCCTCGTAATAGTGAGTTGGAACCTCTTTATAACCGCCTCTACTCTCGCTTTTGGTAACCAGAACATAGTTTGCCCCAAGGGCAGCCGCTTTTCGCTGCAAGCGGATACGGGCATTCTTTTCAGCCGATTTGGCATTTTTGCTATTTTTCCCCGATACAGATTCTACTTTCCCATATATATAGAGACCATCTACGTCGGCAGGATTAGTAGTTATCACTACCGATTGAAAATTGGTCTCATCTATCATCTTAAAGGCCAAATCGTTAAATTTTTCGACTCTGCCATTGGCATAAAGTATTTTGTGGATTTGTTTGCGTGAAAGCTCTTCAGGTGCAGCAGCATCTTTTTTAAGGATCGTTACTTTACTTGAACTAACCGATTTTACATTGCAAATAAGTTTTCGGTTACTTACCAGTATAATTGTATCCAAGGTTTCCTGTGCTATGGAGAAGATTGGAAGAAAAGTTATTAGGAGTAATGCTATAAATCGCATGCCCGTAATTTTCATTTTAATGAATTGACTGCAAAGTTAATGCCATTTGATGTTATAACAAAAACAAACCATTAAAATATATCAGTTTCCACGGCTGGCAAATACTAGTGCCGCCGAAGCCAGTACTATCTGGACTAAAAAGTGATCGGTGAGAGTTGGAGGCCAAGGAGTTAGGGCTTTATACAATAGCACTAAAAAGATACCTATGGATGATATCACAGTTAACCCCTGATTTGAGGTGAAACCTCCTACAATGAACAACAAAGCCAAAACTACAACTGCTAATGCAACATAGAATTGGAAATCGGAAATAGCTATGCTCCTGAAATACCCGATGTTAGCCAAAATAAGATATCCGGCAAAGCTTAGCCTCAACATCCAAATGGCTATCTTGTCAAGAAATTTTAAGGGTTTCATATACCAGTTTATTAATCTGTTAGTAATAACGTTTTACAAATGTATTAATAATTAACATACTAAATACCATGCAAAAAGAATTATTCAGTTCAAACTCCATGTAGGAGTAACAAAACCATTTGCATATTGAACAATGCTTAACCTCTCAATGTGGAAATTCTTAACTCACACACTGAAACGTATGGCATAGGTTCTAAAATAACTTAAACGGCATAGATCTCAAATTAGTATATCAACAAATATTGTAAGAAAACCCCACGATCAATTCCTGCAAACAATTGCTATTTTTGCAGGAAAATTATTGCTATGAAAGGAGCCAAACATATTCTGATGCTAATTGTATCCATTTTTTTATGGTTATTTGTGGCCATTACGGCATTCCTACTCTTTCTAATTGATTTTGTAGTATGGCTCTTAACTTTCTGGTGGGATAGGCGTTTAAAACTACTGCATAAATATTCGTCGGTTTGGGCGATGTTTTATATTTGGATTAACCCGGGTTGGAGAATCAAAGTTTCAGGGTTGGAGAAAATTGACAAAAGCAAATCCTATGTTATCGTGTGCAACCACCAAAGCGCCTTCGATATTGTGCTGCTTTACAGACTTTTCACCCATTTCAAGTGGGTGGCCAAAAAGGAGTTGGCCAAGGTTCCAGTTATTGGGTGGAACCTTATTCTTAACAATAGCATACTAATTGACAGGGCCAGTGCAGTGAGCACTAAAAAGATGATTTCTCAGGGGCTAAAACACCTAAAAGGAGGGAGTTCCGTACTAATATTTCCTGAAGGTACAAGAACAAAGGATGGTCAGGTTAAGCGATTTAAGGAAGGGGCGTTTCTGTTGGCTAAGCAAGCAAACTCGCCCATTCTACCTGTGGTTATTGAAGGTTCAAAGGATATTATCCCAAAACCAGGAATTGTTAAGCTACGCCAGAACTTAACATTAAAGGTTCTTGACCCTATTGAAGTTGAAGAGGTTTTATCAACTTCAGTCCCTGATTTGACAAAGCGCCTGAACCAGTTAATTATGGAAGAGCATAAAAAGTTAGCCCCCGAAAAGTACATGAATTCCGATAACAAACAAGTTAAATGATAAAAACACAAAAAAGTTTTACTGATTATTTGACAATTAATTAAACTTTTATACCTTTGCAAGCCCAAAATATTGTCAAACAATTCATACTAAATACGATGTACGCTATTGTAGATATTGCAGGACAGCAATTTAAAGTAGAAAAAGACCAAAAGATCTACGTGAACCTGCTTGAGGGAGAGGCAGGAACAGAGGTTAAGTTCAACAAGGTGCTGCTTGTTGACAACGATGGTAAAGTAGCCGTGGGAACTCCTGAACTAAAAAACGCTTCGGTTACTGCTAAAATCCTTGGCCATGTAAAAGGCGAAAAGGTTATTGTATTCAAGAAGAAACGTCGTAAAGGGTATAGGGTGAAAAATGGACACCGCCAAAACTATACTCAGATTCAGATTGCAGAAATAGTAGCATAACACGAAAATATTGATTAGTCATGGCACACAAAAAAGGAGTTGGTAGTTCCCGTAACGGACGCGAATCGCACAGCAAACGCTTAGGCGTTAAGCTTTTTGGTGGTCAGGTTGCCAAAGCTGGCAACATTATTGTACGCCAGAGAGGAACTAAGCACTATCCCGGTATGAATGTTGGCATGGGCAAGGATCACACCCTTTACGCCTTAATTGACGGTGTGGTAACTTTCCGCAAAAAAGCCGACGACAAATCGTACGTATCAGTTTTACCACAAGAATCGTAGTTTTACTAAAATTTTCATAACTTTGGTCTCCTGTGCAATGCCTTCAAGTATTGAACAGGAGATTTTGTTTTATTAAAAACCCAACACTATGCTTACCCTAAAGTATATCAGAGAAAATACCGAGGAAGTTATCCGTAGGTTAGCAGTAAAGCATTTTGATGGTTCTGTAATTATTGCCAAAATTATAGAACTTGACGACAAACGGAAGGCTATTCAGCTTCAGCTTGACAATAACCTTGCTGAGCAAAACCGGATTGCAAAGGAAATTGGAAAACTTTTTTCCGAGGGGAAGTCAGCTGAGGCAAACGTAGCCAAGGCAAAATCGGCTGAGCTTAAGGAACTGTCCAAAAACCTCTCGCAGGAACTTAAAGAGGTTGAGGAAGAGCAAACTAAACTTCTGCTCCAGGTGCCTAACCTGCCCCATGAATCAGTTCCGCAGGGTGTAAGCGCAAGCGACAACGTTGTAGTTCGATCTGGAGGGAGTATTCCAAAACTACACGAGGAGGCCTTGCCACACTGGGACCTGGCTTCAAAGTACAATATCATCGATTTTGAACTTGGCGTCAAAATAACCGGTAGTGGTTTCCCAGTATATAGAGGTAAGGGTGCAAAGCTCCAAAGAGCCTTGATTAACTTTTTCCTTGACTACAATACTGCAGCCGGATACGAGGAGGTAGAACCACCGCACATGGTGAACGAGGACTCTGCTTACGCAACCGGACAGCTCCCCGATAAGGATGGGCAAATGTACCATGTAACCGCTGACGGATTTTACATGATACCTACTGCGGAGGTTCCAGTAACAAACATTTACCGCGATGTAATTTTACATGCAGCGATGCTCCCCATTAAGCTAACCGCTTACACTCCATGCTTCCGCCGCGAGGCAGGTTCGTACGGAAAGGATGTTCGTGGTTTAAACAGGTTACACCAGTTCGATAAGGTAGAAATTGTTCAGATACAGCACCCCGACCGTTCATACGAAACCCTTGAAGAAATGGTTAACCACGTTGAGGGGCTACTTATGAAACTGGAACTCCCCTACCGAATTGTTAAGCTTTGCGGTGGCGATATGAGTTTCACTTCAGCGCTAACCTATGACTTTGAGGTTTTTTCGGCAGCCCAGCACAAGTGGCTTGAGGTTAGCTCAGTATCGAACTTTGAATCGTTTCAGGCAAATCGCATGATGCTTCGCTTTAAGGAGGAGGGCGACAAGAAAGCACAGCTGGCTCATACCCTTAACGGAAGTTCGCTTGCATTGCCCCGTATTGTGGCAGCGCTACTTGAGAACAATCAAACCCCACATGGTATTAAGATTCCCAAAGTTCTTCAACCCTACTGCGGATTTGACAAGATTGATTTGTAAAGTACGAATTGCAATAAAATCAGTCCCCTTGAGAACTTTTTCAAGGGGATTTTTGTTAGTGGGAATAAAATGAAGACTGGCAAAGGAGAAATTGCATTCCCATGAAAAAAAGTTTGGCCTGTTATTTGTGTTAAATGGTTTTAAAATAAATTTGAAACAATTAATATTACCCTTTTGGCACTGAAAAAAATGTTTAACCAAACACTATTAGCAATGAAAGCATTCCAAAAAATCCTGGTAAGCATTATGCTTACGTTTTCATTTGTAGCGGCTTACGCACAAATGGAGGAACTCCCCAAGAGCGACACAGCAGGTGTTACTGGTGGAGCCGTTATAGGAGCGGTTACCATTGATGGTAAAACCTATCAGCAATTTGCGCTCCGTACCGATATCCCAATAGGTAAGTTCGGTTTCGGCATCGATATCCAGCTACTTTTTGACGAAAACGGACAAATCAGGAAAGATGAATGGGATGAATGGCAGGACTATATCGATAAAATTTACTACATCCGATATGGTAAAAAGGACGATCCGTTTTACATCCGTTTGGGCGGATTGGATTACACCTACTTGGGTTACGCCAACATTGTGAATGGCTACTCCAACATGATTCAGTATCCATCGCGCAGGCGTTATGGTGGCGAACTGTCGTTCTGGATTCCGGCTGAGCGTTACAAGGGAATGCCGGTTGCAGGTGGTGAATTTTTCTTTAACGACATGAAAGAACTTTTTGTTGAATCGCCCCGCAAGTCGGCAATGCTGGTGGGTAGCCGTATTTTCTACCGCCCGCTACGCTTCCTTGAGTTTGGGGTTACTGGCGTTGCAGACCTTAACGAGTACAACGCATTTGAAGATAGAGACGGCGATGGTGTTCCAAACCTGATTGACCTTTACCCCAGGGATAAAAACCTGGCAACGGATATGGATAAAATATCCCTAAACGATTGGAATTACCTGCTTAACGACACATACTGGGGACCAACCCGGGAAGAGAGATACCAAAAACTTCTGAGTCTTGGCCTGGTACCCGCCGATACCCTGAGGATGGAAAACCTTTTCAACCTGAATAACCAAACTTCAAAAATGTTCGCCTACAGCTTCGATATTGGAATTCCTATTGCCCGCAAGGAAAACTTTAAGTTTGATATTTACTCGCATATAACCCAGCTACGAGGGGAGAACAGAACCTACGGGTGGGGCGTAGCTATACCCGGTATTAGGATGATTCTTGGAACCAGCAATGTTCAGAACTTCTTAACCTTCAAGGCTGAATACCGTCGTTCTTCCAAAGAGTTCCTGTTTGGATACTTCAATAACACCTATGAGCTGGAAAGAGCACAGTTCATTGGAAGGGATAGCGTAATAACCAAGCAACAGAAATTAATAGCTATCCAGCAGGAACTTAATGGTATTTATGCCAGTGCTGAACTGAACATGTTTGGATATATTGTAGGTTATGCAGGCTACCAGGATCTTACTGGATCTGACAAAACCCACATGCGTTCACTTCACGGTGAGGTTCGTATGGGTGAAACCCTCAAGAAAATGCTTCACTTTGCTGACCTAAAAGGATACTACATCCAGAATAACGTTCAAGATTTCAGGCAATGGAAAACCCCAAGTTCACTTGTGGGCTTTAATATTGGCTACAACTACAAAGGAGCCATTGTTGGAATTGACTATCGATGGACATTCCAAGACCTTGACGGAAATGGAATCATTAAGGGGAGCGCTGAAACCATCAAAACAATCAGCTTTAGAACTGCTGTAACGTTCTAATCAATAAAACCCCAAAAAAGGGAGCTGTTCAGCTCCCTTTTTTATTTCTTTGATGGAATTAAATAGGTTGATAAAACAGCCACTATCAATGTAAAGAAGAAATTAACAAGTTTTGCTGTAACCACCTTATCCATTCCAGAGCTAATCCATACAATAGTAAAAACTAAACCCAAAATCATAGCCGTTATTGCTGCCCTCCCATGAAAGGGTTTCCAGAAAAGGGTAAGAAGTATTACTACAGAAAAGGTACAACCAATACCCGCCCACACGTAGCTTACCAGGGTGAATATCACTTTCTGGGGCGATACATAGGCTATTGCCAAAGCAATTATGGCAAGCGAAGCGGTAATAATTCGTGATTGGCGTAAAACGAGCCTTTCGTCATTAATACGCCTGAATGGTTTAACAATATTCTCGCTTAGCTCAGTTGATGATAGCACAAGCAATGAATCGGCAGTAGAAATCATTGCAGCAATAGCCCCTGTTATAAGTAAGGCTGCAAGTGCCGGAGGGAATATTTTCATGATTGTAGCAGGCATCACATACTCCCTGTCGGTAAGGGCGTTGGGGCCAAAAATGGCTAAACCAATCATTCCGAGCAACATAGCGCCAATGTAGGCAACAACTGTCCAGGTAATGCCAATATTACGCGCAAGCTTAGCCTGCCTGGCGTCCTTAATGGCCATGAACCTCATGGTTAGCTGGGGCATTCCACCTAGGTAACCAAAGAACCAGCTAAAGCCACCCACAAGAAACATACCTGCGGCTGCTCCCTTTAAACCATTGAATAACGAAGCATGGGTTGGACTCGCGCTCTCCAGAGCAATGGTAATGGAGCTTGAGTATACCTCAGGATGGTTTGCCAGGTAGAAAAACCCGACAATTGGGCCAACCGTTAAGGTGAAAATCATTACTAAAGCTTGAACCACATCGGTGTATACAACGCTCTGAAATCCTCCGTAAATGGTATAAGGGATAATGATTAGTGCGGTAATGAGCATTCCCCATTGAGGCTTAATGCCAAACATGGTATCTAAGGTTTTACCGCCTCCCAGGAATTGAGCGCCTACATAAAGGAAGAAAAAGAAAACAATGGTTGAACTACTCACCAGCCGTATCCATTTGGCAACCTCACCATGACGTGCAGCAAGATAATCGGAAAAAGTGGTAGCCGAATACTTTTCGGCTTCATCGCGCAGGCGCCAAGCCAAAAGCCACCAAGCGGTAATTATTCCCACAACACAACCAATTGCAGTCCACAACTCAGCTATTCCCATTGCGTAGGCAGCACCTGGTAGTCCCAACAGCGCCCACGACGATTCGCCAGTTGCCCTTTCGGAAAGGGCAGCAACCCAACCCGGTAGGTTTCGGCCGGCAATGGAGTAATCGGCATTATTCTTAACCTTTCGTCCTTGATAAATCCCCCACCCAATGATAAAAAGTAAGTAACCAATGGTTACAAGTGCAAGTTGAATGCTGGCTGACATAGTAAAAAGGTTTTAACATTATCACCCTAAATATATTAAATAGCCGATATAAAAACCAATGCTTGCTGTTGATTTTCACCTATAAAAATAACTAACTTGTGAACTGGCAAAACAAGTGAGGTATGGAAGCATTATATTACATGCACCTAGAGAATAAGGCGGTACAATGCAATTTATGCCCTCATGAGTGTAAACTCACCCCCGGTAAGAGAGGTATCTGCAAAACCCGTTATAACGATAATGGCGAAATGAGACTCCTGATCTCAGGAGTAATAGCATCGTCAGGATTAGATCCCATTGAGAAGAAGCCCCTTTTCCATTTCTACCCCGGTAGCAAAATTTACTCAATTGGTGGCTATGGCTGCAACCTAAGGTGTTCATTCTGCCAGAACTATGAAATATCGCAATATGTTCCTGACTCAAATAGCCGATTAAGAGAAAATTTGCCGGAAAATATTGTTGATAAGGCTCTGTTTTTACCACAGAACATTGGCATCGCCTACACCTACAATGAACCAACCGTGTTCTTTGAACTTATGCTTGCAACGGCACGATTGGCTAAAGGCAAAGATTTAAAAAATGTAATGATATCGAACGGATTTATTAACCATAAACCCCTACTTGAACTTCTTGATGTTATTGATGCATTTAATATCGATTTAAAAGCTTTTACCAATGAGTTTTATAAAACTCAAGCAGGCGGAAAGTTAGCCCCAGTGCTAAACAATTTAAAGACCATAAAAAAGAATGGCAACCATTTAGAGATTGCCTTCCTGGTTATTCCGGAACTTAACGACTCAACCAATGAAGCAGTAGAGATGTTTAGGTGGATTAATGAAAATTTGGGTAACGACACACCCTTACACATCAACAGGTATTATCCCGCTTACAAGTTAAGCATCCCTCCAACCCCTCCTGAAAAATTGGTAGAACTTCGAGATGTTGCCATGGAATACCTAAAATTTGTATATATTGGCAACGTCCACAACTCCGATATCGGCACAAAAACAACATGCCCCTCGTGTAACACCACTGTTATTGAGAGGCATGGATATAGTACTACATTGAAAATGATTGACACTAGAGGATACTGCAAGATTTGTGGATACGGCCCTATAGCAGTAATGGGCTAACCACGCCAAATCAGTTCACTTAACTTTCGCTTGGGAACATGGTGTACCTGTTCTGAATCGCGCCAGTAAATTACACTTCCCGAATCATCAATATCATCAATAACAACTTTCTCAACTGGTTTGCCAAGGGCAATCACCAGTGCGACCTTTAGATATTCAGGTAGATTGAGTAATTTGTGTAAATTTTCTTTTTTAACCGATGCAATAATGCACCCCCCAAGCCCCTTTTCAACCGCACCCAAAAGAATGGTTTGCGCCACTATACCCTGATCCCACTGCGATGCTGTTGACAACCTCTGATCCTCAAGAACTACAATATAAGCCGATGGACGTTCCCCCTCAACAGGGCCATCCCAATCCTTCAAGTAACCTGCCCATGCCAGATTAGGAAACAAATTGTTGCACCATTCAGGAGTATTGATAATCATAAACTTAAGTGGCTGTAGGTTACGGCCCGAAGGACAAAACCTACACAGCTCAACCAGCTGTTCAAGCAGCCCTAAATCGATATTATGGGATTGGTCAAACCTTCGATAGCTGCGATTTTGAACTACAAGATCCCTTAGCATGTTTACCTAACCTTTTCAAAGCGTTTTTCAACCACACTCCAGTCAACAATTTTCCAGAAAGCTTGAATGTAGTCGGGTCGACGATTCTGGTAGTCGAGGTAGTAGGCATGCTCCCACACATCGCAGGTTAGTAAGGGCTTTAGCCCTTTTCGTAACGGATTACCGGCATTTGATTCCTGAGTAATGTTAAGTTTCCCATCGGTATCAACCACAAGCCAAGCCCAACCTGAACCAAAAAGGGTGGCAGCGGCATTGGAGAACTTGCTTAAAAATTCTTCAAATGAACCAAATGAAGCCTCAATAGCTTTTAGTAGATCACCCTCGGGCTTATGCTTTGGAACCGAACTAAAAGCCTCAAAGTAGAACGTGTGATTCCAAACCTGTGCGCCATTGTTAAATACACCACCCTCAGCCTCCATAACTATTTGCTCAAGGCTAGCATTCTCGAACTTTGTTCCGGGTATCAGGTTATTCAGGTTGTTAACGTAAGCCTGATGGTGCTTCCCGTAATGGAACTCCATTGTTTTCTCCGATATTACCTCAGCTAAAGCATTCAGTGAGTACTGCAGCTTTGGAAGTTCATGTTTCATAGCTATAGTTTTTAAATTGGTTTAACTGCCAAAATGAGTATGTCGTCGGTTTGCGCCTCCTCCTCACCCTTCCATTTTTCTAGTGTTCTATACAGTGTCATCTTTTGCTCGTAGAGAGGAAGATGCTTAATGCTTAAAATAAGATTACGGAATGAATGGTAACCAAATTTTTTACTGGGTTTACCACCAAACTGATCGGTAAATCCGTCGGAGAATAGGTAAACCGTATCGTTAGGCTCTAACTTTATTGAAAGTTCGTTGAATCGCTCCATGCGTTCATAGTAAGCAACGGGCATTCTATCGGGACGAAACTCAATAAGCCCTTCGCCTACCTGAACAATCCGATTATCATTTGGGATATTAGAATTTGTGCTGATAATAATTGGCATGTTGGCTCCTGAATAGTTAAGGGTATGTGTACTCCTATCGAAAGTACAGAAAGCTACATCCATGCCATCATGGCTGTCGTCCTCGTGTCCACCTTGCCGTAAGGCAGAAATTATGTTATCGCGGAGTTTACCGAGTAGCAAACCCGGCGATGATGTGGGAGTGTTTGCAACAAGGTCGTTGAGCATTGAAATCCCAAGCATACTCATGAAGCCACCGGGAACGCCATGGCCAGTACAGTCAGCAACCGCAAATCCAATTTTACCGGAGCAGTTCCCGACCCAGTAAAAATCGCCACCAACGGTCTCCTTAGGAAGATAAAGCACAAAAAAGTCCCTAAAGTACTGGCTTAGCAGTGCATCGGTTGGGAAAACTGCCTGCTGTATTTTGCGGGCATACTCAATGGATTCTCCCAAATCCGTTAGTATGTTAATGATTCGATCGCGTTGGTAAACTACAAGGTTTTTCTGCCTTTCAAGTTCATCGCGTTGTTCCTGAAGCTCACGCTGTTTGATATCTACTGAAATTCGCTGGCTCTCAACCTCAACCAAGGCCTGCTTGCGTTTATACATAGTATATAGCAGTCCCAGGAACAACCCGAGGAGTAAAACAAAAGCAATGGCAACCAGTATCAACAGGCGGGTTCTACTCTGCTTTTGGCTATCAACCAAGCTAAGCTGCTCATTGAACCTCTCAAAATGCTGACGAACAATATTTTCGTACTCAACCTGGAGCTGAGCTGCGAGAATCTGCTTCATCTTTTCAGTGCCTGCAATTGAGTCCTTAACCGCAATGTACTTTTCGTAGTTCTGTAAAGCCCCCTGACAATTATTTTTGGCTAGGTTGAACTGGTAAAGCGCATTATACGATTGGGCCACCATATCCATCATCCCGTGTTTTTTAGCCTGTTCAAGGACCTCATCGACTAGTGCGAAAGCCTTAGGGCTATTGCCCATTTGGAAAAGTAGAAGAGCGTAATCGTACTTTGACTCAACCACACCACGGGGTTCTTCGAGTTTAGTGTATCCTTCAATTGCTTTTGTAAGATATAGCTGAGCCTTATCGTACATTTTGATTTTCATGTAAGCTTCGCCAAGAAAACGGTTGATATTGGCAACCCCACCCCTATCGAGCAGAATCTGCTTAAGCGCAAGAGCATCTTCAAAGTAAAGCAAGGCGCTATCAACTTGCCCTAAAAGCAGGTAAACCGATCCAATATTCATCAATGAATTGGAAATTCCTCGCTTATCGTTTATCTCAATTTTTATTTTCCACGACTTCCTGAGATAATCAAGAGACTTTTCATACTGAGCCACATCGCGGAATATTAGACCTATGTTGTTTAGTAGGAATGCTTCGCCCTGTCTGTCCTTGGTTTCAACCCTTAGGGGTAATGCTTTGAAAAAGAAATCGAGGGCAGTAGAATACGCACCCTGCTCCCAGAAAAGGATTCCCATGCTATTATATACGGAGGCAATACCAGCTTTATCGTTCAATTTCTCGCGTATTGCCAAAGAGTTAGAGTAATGTTCAAGGGCTTTTGTATAGTTACCAATTTGAGCATTAACCATACCCAAACCATAGTTAGCTTCAGCCAAACCGGTAGAATCGGCAATAGCCGTTGCCTTATTAAGTGCAAGATTGTAATAATGCAATGAGCTATCGTTCAAATCGGTTCTTCTATAAAATATTCCTAAGCGATTGTATGTTTTTATTAAAGCTATTTGATTGTTGATGAGGCTAAAATCAGCTTTTGCTCTATTTAGCCAGTAAAAAGCGGAATCAATTGGTGTTATTTCAAAGTAAATGATTCCCAAGTAGTACTCACACCAAGCACGCGCCTCATTATATTCTGAAGCGCTTGTATTGGCTAATACTTTTTGAGCAATTTTTTTGGCAGCGCTGAATTCCCTGACATCAATTAACGACCGTACAGTAGCAAGCTGAGAATTAACCTGCGCTGTATCGACCATCATTTTTTGCCCATGGGCTAAAACAGGGAAAATAACCGTTATAAAACAAGACAGAATAAGATTTTGAATATGAATTCTATTGAAAAACATAGCATAAATATTAACCCAATAAAAATACAAAAAAAAAGCGACCGGTAAAACCGGCCGCCAAACCAAAACATAAACCAAACCAAACTTAAACCAATAAAAAACTATTTACCTGTAGCAACAAGATATTTTTCTTCCACCGCCTTCCAGTCAATGACATTCCAAAAGTTCTGTATATACTCAGGGCGGCGGTTTTGATACTTTAAGTAGTATGCATGCTCCCAAACATCGAGTCCGAGAATGGGAGTGCCTTTAACCTCTGAAACATCCATTAAGGGGTTATCCTGATTGGGGGATGAAAAGACCTGAAGGTCCTTACCTGTCCAAACCAGCCAAGCCCAACCCGAACCAAAACGGGTAGCTGCAGCGTTTGAAAATTTTTCCTTGAACTCATCAAAAGAGCCAAAAAACTTTTCAATCCCCTTTAGTAGCTCGCCATTAGGCTTTCCACCTCCATTTGGCGACATAATCTCCCAAAAAAGATTATGATTGAAGAAACCCCCTCCGTTGTTTCGGATTGCTGGTGAATGCTTGGAAACCCCCCGAAGTATCTCCTCAATCGGAAGCGCTTCAATTGATGTGCCAGCAATGGCATTGTTCAAATTATTAGTATATGCACCATGGTGTTTATTGTAATGAATATCCATGGTCATTTCGTCGATATAAGGCTCAAGCGCCTTGTAATCGTATTTCAATTTAGGTAACTGAAAAGCCATATGTTTACTATTTAAATTGTTTCTAAATAGTAAAACGCAGCTTGATAAATTTTGTTCAAAGGATTATTAAGAAATGATTACTGAGAGTTGACAGAATTTCCATTTTTCCCATTAACATATCTTACCTTTTCCTTTTTGGTTCGGTAAACCTCAATTCCTAAAAAGTAGTAGCGAATTACCCAAAACTCAACATACCACTTATGATCGAGTGAAAGTATTGTATCTTGGAGGTGTTTTGATTTTCCAATAAAGGGTCGTTTCATTAAATCTAAAGTTTCAGCTTGTCGTATGTAAGTACCCACAATAAATTTAATTTAAAATTAACATCTTTTAAGTTAATCTCCAAACAGCAATTGGTTTCTAACAGTAAAAACAAACGATTATCTGATTTGTTTACAAGGGTTTATGTTATTCGTAAACAAAAACGCTCCTTTCGTCAAAATTATGTGTGGGTTTGCTGCTACTTATGAGCTGTATTATGGCCTTACGTCCTACTTGGCCGAGGGTTATGGAGAAGTCATTAACATATAAACTGATATGGTTGCGCATTACCTCAGTGCTTAGCTCCTGGGCAAACTGTGAAACAAATCCCATAGTATTTTCCGGATATTGAAATGCATATTCAACACTCTCCCTTAACAACCGGTTAATATCGTGTTTTACATCATCAGGTAAAGACCGACGAATTGCAATACCCCCAAGAGGCGTAGGTAATCCAGAAATTTTCTCCCACTCATCGCCTAAATCCATTAGCTTGGTTAATCCCTTAAATTGATAGGTAAATCGTGATTCATGAATTATGACACCCGCATCAACCTCATTGTTTAGAATTGCGTCCTCAATCTGTGAGAATAGGTAAAACCTCTTATCGTGCACATCAGGGAATACTAAGTTAAACAAAAGGTGAGCAGAGGTATGTTCACCGGGCAGGGCAATACGTATGTGTTTAACCTGTTCAAATGGTATGGTTTCCTTGCTAATAAGCAATGGGCCAACCCCTTTGCCCAGCGCACTTCCCGAATCGAGTAGTTGGTAATGCTCAGCAATTAAAGGGTATGCACCATAGCTAACCTTAGTAATATCGGGTTTAGCCTCAAGGGCTAAAAGGTTCAAATCCTCAATATCGGCCATGTGAACGTCAAAGGTGTATTTGTCAGTAAGCAACCCATGCACCAGTGCATAAAACATAAAAGTGTCGTTTGGACAAGTTGAAAAGTTCAGCGATAGGTTCATTCTACAGTGTATTTAAGTAACTCACAAGTAAGACTAGCTCATTCCAAAGGTTTTGAACAGCAATGTCGATTTTCCAGTTTTGGCGATTCCGGGGTTCAACATAATTGGATACAGCCCTTAGGCAAAAAAATGGTTTACCAAGTTTTAAGCAAGCATAGAAAACCGCAGCCGACTCCATGGTTTCAATCTGAGCATCCCATGAACGTTTAATCATAGCGATTCGCTCATTAGAACCCGAAACGGTTGAAACAGTTATTCCCCTAACCCCAAATAACTTCGGGTTTGGCTTAATAGTGTATGGGTTAACCAACTCTCTTAAGGGTAAAGCCTTTTGCAACGGGGGTAAAATATTATCGATATGTCGAAAAGTGCCATTATCATCTACACCATAATCGGCAAAAGAATCCGAATCAATAAGAACTACATTGCCTAATGGTAATTGCTCAGTAAAACTTCCAGCAATTCCCCCGTTAATAATGATATCATAAGCATCGGCTGCTCTGGAAAGGGCAAATACTGTTGGAACTGCTCCTGGTCCGCTAATCAGAATATCGGCATGAATACCATACTGTTGAAGCGAGTAAAAATCATTACCCGGTTGCCTGTACTGGGGCAAAATTTCTACTTGGCTGGCAACAACTATCAAAATTTTTTTCAAAAACTGATTACTTTTTAAAATAAATAGTTAAACAATAAAGTAAAAGTGTTGTTAAAAAATAATGGTTAAAAATAAATAATGATAGGTATTTTAACAAAAACAAAATTGTTTGTAACTTTAAAAGAAAATGCCCATTGCGTACCTGACACGAAGAGAACGATTTAGCGCTGCTCACAGGTTATACAAGCAAGAATTGACCGATGAAGAAAATTTTAGGCTATTTGGGCAGTGCTCACACCCCAACTGGCACGGACATAACTATGAGCTTTTTGTTACGATTAAAGGTGAAGTGAACCAAGTGCTGGGTTATGTGGTAAACCTCAAAGTGGTAAGTCAAATCATAAAAGAGCGGATAATTAGCAAGCTGGATCACAAAAATGTAAATATTGATGTAGACTTTATGAAAGGAGTGCTTGCCACTACCGAAAACCTAGCCATAGCAATATGGAAAGAACTTGAAAAACCATTGAGTGACGTAGGAGCACAACTTCATTGCATAAAAATAAAAGAAACCGAGAATAACTTTGTAGAATATTACGGAGATTAAATTTATGGAGATAGTAAATCAAAACGCATCGTTCAACGAAGATGAAGGCTACTCAAAGATTGAGAGGTGGAACCCTGAGACAACCGAAAAGCTAGCCTACCACTACAAGGAAATACTTAAGCTAATTGGGGAGGATGTTGGTCGTGAGGGATTATTGCAAACTCCTGTAAGAGTGGCAAAAGCCATTCAGTTCCTGACCCATGGCTATAATATTGATCCCCATGTGCTTGTAAGAAGTGCAAAGTTCCACGAGGAGTACAAACAGATGGTGCTGGTTAAGGATATTGAACTATACTCCATGTGCGAACACCACATGATACCATTCTACGGAAAAGCTCACGTGGCCTACATTCCAAATGGTTACATTACGGGTCTTAGCAAGGTAGCAAGGGTTGTTGATGCATACGCGCGCAGGTTACAGGTACAGGAAAGGTTAACAGTTCAAATACGCGATTGCTTGCAGGAAACCCTCAATCCGCTTGGAGTTGCCGTAGTTATAGAAGCAGCCCATATGTGTATGCAGATGCGTGGAATTCAAAAGCAAAACTCTGTTACCACAACATCAGCATTTACGGGTGCCTTCCTTACCCACAACGAAACACGCGAGGAGTTCATTCATCTTATTGGAGTTAAGCTCCATTAGCGTGATGAACCAGAATAAAACCAAAGGGTGCCTCAAAATTTGAAGCACCCTTTACTTTATGTGAATGGTTAATGACTAGTTGCGTTGCTCTACCTTAAGTCCTTTAGGACCCTTGTTGCCGGTTTCTCTATCACCACCTTCGTCGTTATTCTTTTTACGCAACTTGAAGTATAGGTCAACCATATCAAATTTATAGGTTAGAGCAAACTGAAATGAACGAAAGCGCGATTTAGTATTCTCATCCATTTGTCGGTAAATATCAACCATACCCAAGTCGTAACGTAAGTCTAACCCCCAAATGCCATCCTTGGTAGGATATTCGGCTCCGCAACCTACTGAAAATCCCCAGTCGAAACGGGTCCAATGATAATCGTCGTAAACTGCACCATCCTTGTAAATAACTTTACCGCTACCGATTCTTGTAGTGGAGTAAACACCGCCGTTTGCGTATACTCTCTTTAACCCCAGCAAGCTAAAAGTGTACTTGGCAAGTAGTGGAATCTGAATTGCAGGCATACGCTTTGTTTCCTCAACTGTCCCATAGATTCCTTTTGAACCCTTGGAGATAAAGTTCAACTCTGTTTGAAAGGAAAACCTATTCGTAAACCCAAAATCACCAACAACACCTAGCTGATATCCAATTCTATTTTTCACATCATAGCCGGTATATGACCATTGGCTAAATTTTGAAAAGTTCATACCCACTTTTGGTCCAACGTAGATAAACCCAACATCATGGCCAAATACCTTAAATAGTTGAGCATTGGCAGTATAAAAGTTTGTTGCTAAAATTGTTAGAATAACTAATAATTTTTTCATGGTTTTAGGTGTTAATTTTCTTACAAGGTTAATGTAAAAAAAATTACCGTCAAACTGTTAACAAATATTTTTATAAGACTCTTGACTTAAATCGTATTTACCAATATCTTGCAAGTGGTAAATTAGAAGTATGGGCATTTCAAAAATTGATAAGGATTTATATACCCGCATAGTACGCAATGTAAATGCCCAACTAGGCAAATACATAACCTTTAACAAGAATTGCTCTGTTGAACCAATTGAGCAAACATTCTTCCCAAACTCCAAGCTACTTTCCATAACCGATTATGATTGTATTCCGGCATCAAAACTAATGGTGGTTGATAATGGAGTTCAGGTTTACCCATTAAGCGGTTTAGGACAATGGAACTCATTACTAATGAATGAAAGACTAAACCTTAACATTAAGAATGTGCTCGATTACCTTAAACTTTACTACTCAACCTACCTTTTTCCTTACCAGTATCAAAAAATAGTAGAAACTGTTAACGATCTTGATTTCATTGAATTTCCTGAATTAGAGCTTTTCGATGTTATAAGCCATCAAATTCAAGCCCCAGTGGTAACCCTATCAAACAACCAGTTCACGATATACTGTAACATTACTGCCGATCGCTCACTATACAACGCAGCATTTGATATTTATCCGGATGGTAAAGTTTTGCTGCTCGATAAAAAAGTTGTTTTACAAGACCTTCCCATAGGCGAAATGGTAATTGATCTTTAGGATGGTAAGCATCACCTAAGGTCAATGAACCATTACAATTTCAGGTTTCATGGTCACAGAAATTAAAAAATGCCTTACATTTGCCTTTGATAAACTATAACCTTTAACTATGAAAGCTTATGTTTTCCCGGGTCAAGGCGCCCAGTTTGTTGGTATGGGTAAAGATTTGTACGATAGTTCATCCCTAGCCAAGGAACTTTTTGAAAAAGCAAATGAAATTTTAGGATTTAGAATTACCGATTTAATGTTTGCAGGAACCGATGAGGATTTAAAGCAAACCAAAGTTACCCAACCTGCTATATTCCTGCACTCTGTTATACTTGCAAAGGTTTTGGGGAACGATTTCAAACCCGAAATGGTGGCAGGTCACTCATTGGGAGAATTCTCAGCGTTAGTAGCAGCAGGCGCTTTGAGTTTTGAGGATGGTTTAAGGCTAGTATCGGCACGCGCAATGGCCATGCAAAAAGCCTGCGAACTTCAACCCTCAACCATGGCCGCTGTGCTAGGGCTTGATGATTCAAAGGTGGAAGAAATTTGCGCCTCTGTTGACGAAGTTGTTGTTGCTGCCAACTATAACTGTCCTGGTCAACTCGTTATATCGGGCTCAGTAAAGGGTGTCGATATGGCCTGCGAAAAACTAAAAGAGGCCGGTGCAAAAAGGGCACTTAAACTGGCCGTTAGCGGAGCATTCCACTCGCCACTCATGGAGCCTGCACGCCAGGAACTCGAAGCAGCCATCAATGCTACTCCATTTAAAAAACCTGTTTGTCCCATTTACCAGAATGCAACTGCCAAACCCACCTCAAGTCCTGAGGAGATAAAGAAAAATCTTGTAGCCCAGCTAACTGCACCTGTTAGGTGGACACAAACCGTTCAAAACATGATTGCCGACGGTGCTACCGAATTTGTTGAGTTGGGTCCTGGCAGCGTACTTCAGGGTTTAATCAAGAAAGTAAACAAGGACATTTCCGCAGAAAGCAAACAAAGTCTATAACAAAAGAAAACGCCCTAGCGGGCGTTTTCTTATTCCGGGAAATGAAACCGGATTGTTTGCTTTAAATCGGGATGAAGACTTTGAGCCACAGGGCACTCCTTGGCTGAAGCCTCGAGCAGTTTTCGCTCTTTAGCAGTATAGTTGTTGTGCGGGAAGTATAGGTCAATTATTACCTCAACCACCCTACGTGGGTTTGTTCCCATAACCTTTTGCACATCTATTTTTGTGCCATCAATATTAAATCCGTGGGTACGTGCTGCAATTCCCATAATTGTAACCATGCAGCAACCCAACGAAGTAGCAAGCAGATCGGTTGGTGAAAAACACTCACCTTTACCCTGATTGTCCTCTGGAGCATCGGTTGTAATGGTTACCCCGGAGCGTGTGTGAGTTGCCTCGGTTCGTAAATCACCCTTATAGATAATTGTAGATGTAGTGCTCATACCATACGTGTTTGAAAATTAAGGGCTCATTGCTGAGCCCTTAAAGTTAACAAAACATTTGGTTTTGCTTAGATTAAACCCTGATCGAGCATGGCGTTGGCAACCTTCAAGAAACCGGCAATGTTGGCACCTTTAACGTAGTTAACATAACCGTCTTTTTCAGTACCATGTTTAACGCAAGCCTCGTGAATGCTCTTCATAATTTGGTGCAAACGAGCATCAACCTCTTCGCTTGGCCAGTTGAGTTTCATGCTATTCTGTGTCATCTCAAGACCCGAAGTAGCAACACCACCAGCGTTTACAGCTTTACCAGGGGCAAAGAGAATCTTGTTGTGCTGGAATACCTCAATGGCTTCAGGAGTACAAGGCATGTTAGCACCCTCGGCAACGCAAACTACACCGTTCTTAACAAGGGCTTCAGCATCGGCCTTGCCAAGTTCGTTTTGGGTAGCACAAGGCATAGCAACATCAACCTTTACTTCCCAAGGACGTTTGCCGGCGAAGAACTTAGCACCAGGGAATTTCTTGGCGAATGGCTCAACAATATCCTGGTTCGAAGCGCGAAGCTCTAGCATGTAATCAATCTTTTCGCCGCTAATACCAGCTTCGTCAAGGATATAACCATCGGGTCCCGAAATGGTAACCACCTTACCACCAAGTTCGGTAACCTTTAGGGCAGCACCCCAAGCAACGTTACCAAAACCAGAAATTGCAACGCGTTTGCCTGCAAACGACATGCCTTTGGTAGCAAGCATTTCCTGAGCAAAGTAAGTAGCACCAAAACCGGTAGCTTGAGGACGGATAAGTGATCCACCCCAGTTAATACCCTTACCGGTTAGTACACCGGTGTTCTCACCGGCAAGTTTCTTATACATTCCATACAAGTAACCAATTTCACGGCCACCAACACCTATGTCACCGGCAGGTACATCGGTTTCAGGTCCAATATGCTTCCAGAGCTCAAGCATGAACGACTGGCAGAAGCGCATAATTTCAGCATCGCTACGGCCCTTAGGGTTGAAATCGCTACCACCCTTAGCACCACCCATAGGAAGGGTTGTAAGGGCGTTCTTGAAAATTTGCTCAAAACCTAAGAACTTAAGGATTGAAAGGTTTACGCTTGGGTGGAAACGAAGGCCACCTTTGTAAGGTCCAATGGCATTGTTGAACTGAACACGGTAACCCAGGTTAACGTGAATATTACCCTCATCGTCCATCCAGGGCACCTTAAAGGTGAAAATACGATCAGGCTCAACCATACGCTCAATAATCTTTGCCGATTCAAATTGAGGATTCTGGTTGTAAACCTCTTCAATTGACTCAAGAACTTCACGAACTGCTTGTAAGTATTCCACCTCACCTGGGTGCTTAGCTTCAAGCTCAGCCATTAATTTATTTACATTCATTGCGCTAACTGTTTTTAGTTGTTAAACTCAGTTTTCTTATTGCGAGGAATTATCCCCTTAAAAAGTTTTTCAAAATTGATTTATTAAAATGACATTTCAAAAGAAAAAAACCATGAAAAAATATGATATTAAACATTTTTTTGGCGTATTACTTAAAAATTAAAACCAATCAACCGTTTTCAGGTTTTAATATAACACCTTGGTTTGTTTTAGCATCAACCTGTATTACAAGCGGTTGTTCAAACCTTATGCATCGTATATATTTTGTTTCGAACCATGCAGGAATAGAGTTGAGGAACTGAATGTCGTACGAACCATCGTGTAAGTAAGGGTTAACGGTAAGGTATGCAACCCTGAACGAGGTAAGGTTCTGAAAGAAATGGGTACCCTGGCTAGGATCAACCCTGAAGTTCTCAAGACCGGCCTCAACAATAACACGCGCCTGTGAAATTTGTGACCATTTGATAGGTACACCCAACCATGGATCGCTACTACCCCAGCGGCCTGGGCCTACCAGAACGTAATTCCTTTGCAAATCGATAAACCTTTTATTGAGCTCATCGAGCTCATGAGCAATTTCCTTGGTCATGGCCGGATTAAAGCTTTCCGGTTTAATGTAAACAAAGTCATATATATCCTTAACCTTTCCGTGTCCCAATGCCGACTTTGAGTAGAGTATGGCCTTATTTATATCCATCTCGTTCCACTCTACCAGCTCCGTTTGATCGCTATCAACTATAGGGCGTATCTGCAGAAAGTTGAAAAGTCGAGGCATACCGCTTGGGGGGTTCAGGTTTGCTGCAAACTCAATCTCGATATGATTATTCATTTCACGCTCGCCTATCTCGAGGAGTTCCGATAAAATCTTGGCCAGTGGGAAGGTATCGTGTTTTAGGATTGGAGCAAAAGTTACCAGCTTCAAACCCTCATCGTAATACCCATCGCGAAGTACTCCTGAGTGCATATCGTAGGTAGATGTTATTAAACGGAAATCGGGTATAGAAGAGGCCTCCCTTATATCAAGATTTAGCAAATTTGAGCTATCGTCAACCTTTGGTTCAAAGCTGTTGGGATCAACATTAAGGGCGTAGAAGTTCTTCTGGGTTTGGCGGAGCGCCATTTCAACCGATGAAAGTTGCAGTATCTTTTTAGGATATTTAGGAGAAAACCTAAGCGCTACCCCACCATCAACAATAAGTTTGCCAAGCCCAAAACCCACGCTAACAATACCATCCTCAGTTTTCTCGGAACCAATGGGGTAAAAGTTGATACTGCGAGCTACCCCGGAAAGGGTTGGCAAATACATGTTACCATACTGGTTTCCACAGATCTCCTGAATTATAACCCCCATCTTTTCCTCGTCAATCACGTTTTGGGTGGCATTCATATACGCCTTGCTGGCCTTATAGAATACCGATGCATACACAGCTTTAACTGCTTTGGCTAAGTGTTGGAGCATTTGATCGGGGTTATCGGAATGGGGAACCATGTAGGTTGAGTAGATTCCAGCAAACGGTTGATAATGGGAATCCTCAAGTTTGCTTGAGGAACGAACCGCGAGAGGCCTTTGAAATACTGAAATGACTTTCCGAAGGTCTATTTTTATACGCTCGGGTAGTTTAGCTTTCAAGAAGGCTTCAAGGATGACCTCATCATCCAAATCTTGCAAAGCAATAGAGTAAAGGTTATTAGACTCCATGAACTCGTCAAATATATCAGTACTGAGCACAACGGTTCTTGGAATGGTAATTATAGTGTTTTCAAACTTATTGAAAAGATTATAGTTCCGGATTACCTGGTTTACAAAAGCTAACCCTCGGGCTTTTCCCCCAATTGATCCATCGCCAATACGTGAAAAAAACTTATACTCGTCAAAGGTTTCCCTATCGAACTTGGCAATTATGCTACGACCCTTGCTTAGCCTATATGCCGATATGGCATAGTAAATAAAGTTTCGGGCATCATCTATACTTCTGAAATCCTTAAGCCGCATGGGCTTAAAGAGCTGTGCAATTGAAAATATAGCCCTGGCATTGAGCCATTTGGAGATGTCGTTCCTGCTGGAATGGTAAACCAATGAGCGATCGGGAATGGTGAGAATTAGCTTTTGTAGCTGGCGCAAGTCCGATGCGCGGGCAATTTCGGCAAGGGTATCGGGGTCACGAAAAACAAAATCACCAAATCCAAAATTGTTTACAATGTAATCGCGAAGGTCAAGGCTAAAAGTTTTGGAATACTTGTGTAAAAAACCTACACAAAGCTCATCAGCATATATTTTATTTGAAAGCTCGGACGACTGAAGTAAGAACGGAATGTTTTGATCATCGGCTTTAATGTGTCTGCATAGCTGTAGTCCAGCCTTTGCCACATGGTCGCGCTTATTGTTTACCTTATAGCTAATATCGGAAATAACGCCAAGCACGTTATTCTTATACTTACTATAGAGCTCTATGGCCTCATCGTAGGTTGTAGCCAATAGAATTTTGGGTCGTCCGCGCATACGAAGCATTCTATGGTGCTCATTTAGCGCTTCGGTCATAAACATGCGGGCTTGCCTAAAGATTATCTTGTAAAGGTTTGGCAAAAACGAGGAGTAATACCTTACCGAATCTTCCACCAAAATAATAGTCTGAACGCCAATTTCAAGAATGTCGTGCTCGGCATTCATCTTATCCTCAATAAGCTTAATGATAGCCAAAAGAAGATCGGCATTGCCGAGCCAGCAAAAAACGTAATCGATAGCACTTAAATCCTCGTTCTGTAATCGCAATGATACTTCGCGCGAGAAGGGTGTAAGGACAACAATAGGGATGGATGGATAGCGCTGCTTTAGCATTTTTGCCAGGTTAAAGGTATCCATCTCACCCACGTTAAGCATGGAAATGATTAAATCGATATGCTCTTCCTGGAGTATACGGAGAACCTCACGGGCACTATGGGCTTGAAGGAAAACCGGTGGATATCGAAGATTTAACGAGACATATTCATTAAAGATTTGTTCATCTATCCTTCCGTCCTCTTCAAGCAGGAATGCATCGTAACTGCTGCAGATAAGTAAAACCTTGTAAATGCGTTTCTGCATCAGCTTGTCGAACGACGTATCGTAAATATCGAGCTGGTAAGAGTTAAGATATGCCTGATCACCTAACAAATTCAACATAGCGCAAATTTTTGGCAATTTACAAAAAAAGTATCCAAAAGGTTGTTCAGGAGTTTAGGCTTTAGGGTTACATTTGTAAAAAATTGAGCTATGCGATACCTAACTGTATTTACACTGGCAGTGATTATTTTAGTAAGCTGCTCACCCAAAAAAGAATACTTAAAAATTGAAGGTTTTACTCAAGGGACTACCTATAGTATAACCTATTACGACTCCCTTATCCGCGATTTTTCAGTTCAAATAGATTCAATACTTGGAAGAATTGACCATTCAATGTCCATTTACAACGACAGTTCCATAATTAGTCTTTTGAACAGTAATATTTCCGATAGTATTGACGATATGCTAAAGGAAGTAATAGTAAGCTCTTTTGAAATTTACCACCAAAGCGATGGAGCTTTTGACATTACCGTAGGCCCAGTTGTTAGAGCCATAGGCTTTGGCAAGGATAAAACACAAGGTATTGACTCGGCTAAGGTAAAACAGTTACTCCCTTTAATTGGGATGAACAAAATACACCTTGACGGTAATACCCTTAAAAAGGATGATAGCAGAATTCAGATTGATGTAAATGCCATAGCGCAGGGCTATACGGTTGATGTAATTGGTAAGTATTTGGAGAGTAATGGTATTAAGCATTATCTTGTTGAAGTGGGTGGCGAAATTACTGCTCGCGGTAAGAATTCGAAGGGAACCGATTGGGTTGTTGGTATCGATAAGCCTGTAGAATCTGCTCTACCAGGCGAGAACATTCAAGCAAAAATATCAATTAGCAATGGCTATGGGTTAGCAACCTCAGGTAATTACCGAAAATTTATCGAGGTAAACGGACAAAAGTATGCGCACACTATCAATCCCAAAACCGGATTCCCTGAGCTGAACAGCTTGTTGAGTGCAACTGTAGTTGCACCCAGTGCTACCAAGGCCGATGCTCTGGCAACCGCATTCATGGTTAAAGGTGTTGAATGGAGCAAAAACTTTGTTGTCAAGAGCAACGATATTGACGCTTACCTTGTTTACTCCGATTCGCTTGGGAATTACCTTGTTTGGATGAACGAAGGTATGAAAAAGAGAATTATACCTTAATTAAATCCCCTTACTTGCAGCGTTAGTGCTGCAATTTGTACCACCGCCACAACCACAGGAATAACCAATATCGGAATCGTTGCACCCGGATTTGCGTGACTTGATAATTGTTTTAAGCGATAACCCAATAATTACAATTCCTAAAAGGAATGCAACTACGCCAATAAGTTTAAGCAATGCCATAATGTTTAGTTTTAGTTTACAACCTCGCGGGCATGCTCGTAACAGGTTGCGCAATCGGTATTTTTGCCGTTTTTCCCCCAGCACTTAATTTCCTCGTGACGAGGACATGTAACACCACGCTTTCGCAATTCCTTATTATGTCCAGCCGATGTTTCCGGAAACTTATGGCTCTTATGAAAAATTATTCTAACAGCCATCCCCAATAAGGCTATTCCAAGAATTGTGGCTGCAACAAGAATTAATTTTAGGGTTAACATTTAAGTAAAGGTTTTTGCAAAAGTATACCTATTAGCCTGCTCGCGCAAAAAACTAACAGATAGAAACACAAAAAGTTTTATTAAAAAGCTTAAAAAATCAAAAGTCGGGCATTAAGATTTGGGTTCAAAACAATTGCACAACTTTTTTGTTTACCTGATGAAACTCAACAGAATTGAACGATGAGCACAACCAAAATTAAATTTAGTAAAGAAGAGATATTAAACGACTACTACATTGCCCACCTAAGCCGCAATATAAGCCTTATGGGGCGTAAGGAGGTGTTAACCGGTAAAGCAAAATTTGGAATTTTTGGCGATGGTAAAGAGCTTGCTCAAATTGCCCTTGCTAAAACCTTCAAGGAAGGCGATTGGCGTTCGGGCTACTACCGCGACCAAACCTTTATGATGGCGGCAGGACTGTTTACCGCTAAGGAGTTTTTTGCCCAGCTTTACGGTCAAACCGATATTGAACTTAACCCGGGTAATGCAGGTAGAACCTTTAACAATCATTTTGCCACCCGCAGCCTAAATCCCGATGGCACATGGAAGGATTTAACAAAGCAAAAGAATAGCACACCTGACATATCCCCTACAGCTGGCCAAATGCCCCGATTACTTGGGTTAGCCTGGGCATCAAAACTTTTCAGGAACAACAAGGAACTTTGGCGATTTGAGCAATTTAGCCGTAAAGGGAACGAGGTTGCATTCGGTACAATTGGCGATGCCAGCACATCGGAAGGGCATTTTTGGGAAACCCTCAATGCTGCGGCAGTGCTTCAAGTTCCAATGGTTGTTGCAGTCTGGGACGATGGCTATGGAATCTCTGTACCTAGGGATTACCAAACAGCTAAGGGAAATATCTCAGAACTTGTAAAAGGCTTTGAGAAAGGCGAATCCGACGTAAACGGAATATATATATACCGTGTAAAAGGTTGGGACTATCCAGCTCTGATTGAAACATTTACACAAGGAGTTGAACGCTCAAGAACCGAACAGGTCCCTGTTCTTTTCCATGTAACGGAAATTACACAACCCCAAGGACATTCCACATCGGGTTCGCATGAGCGGTACAAATCGCCTGAGCGCTTGCAATGGGAAAAGGATTACGACTGCAATGCACGTTTCCGTAATTGGATTGTTACTGAAGGCTACGCCACCGAAACCGAACTCAACGAAATTGAAGCTAAAGCCCAAGCCGATGCAAAAGCTGCACGCGAAAAGGCGTGGGCTGAGTTTACGAATCCTATCAAGAAGGAACGTGATGAGCTGATTAAAATTATTGATAACCGTTCATGTTTCTGCAAGCGCGAGCACATTGATAAGGTTGGTGAAATAACTGAACAGCTTAAGGCAATACCCAACCCTATCCGCAAGGATAATATTAGCGCAGCTAAACGCATTCTCCGCCATGTTTGCTCCGATTGCAGTATACGCGAAAAGCTTCAGGCCGACTTAACCGCCTGGATTGAACGCAACATGAACGATGGTTACGACAGGTACAGCTCGCATCTTTACTGCGAGACCGAACGAGCCGCATGGAAAGTGAAAGGAATTCCGCCGGTTTTCAAAGATGATTCACCTTTGGTTGCCGGACGTGAAATACTTCGCGACAACTGGGATGCCCAGTTTCAGAAAAATCCCCTTCTGGTTATTTTTGGTGAGGATGTTGGAGGAATTGGCGGCGTAAACCAATCGTACGAAGGATTACAAAAGAAGTATGGGGAAATTCGCATAAGCGATACAGGAATTAGAGAGAATACCATACTTGGACAAGGGCTTGGCCTAGCCCTTAGGGGAATGCGCCCCGTAGCTGAAATTCAGTACTTTGACTACCTCCTGTATGCGCTTCAAACCATGAGCGACGATCTGGCCACCATACGGTGGAGAACAAAAAGTGGCCAAATGGCGCCCCTTATTATTTCAACCCGAGGTCATAGGCTCGAAGGGGTTTGGCATGCTGGCTCACCTTTAAGCATGGTTATCAACTCAATAAGGGGTGTTTACGTTTGCGTTCCTCGCAATATGACTCAGGCTGCTGGCTTTTACAACACTCTACTCGAAGCGGATGACCCAGCACTGGTAATTGAACCCTTGAATGGTTACCGCTTAAAGGAAAAACGACCCGAAAATATTGGTGAGTATAAGATCCCATTAGGAGTTCCCGAGATTCTTCGCGAGGGTTCCGATGTTACACTAGTTACCTATGGCAGCTGCGTTCGTATAGCCCAGGAAGCCGTTGAACAGCTTTGGGAGTTTGGAATTTCTGTTGAACTGATAGATGTTCAAACACTCTTACCTTTCGATTTACCTAACCTAATTCTTGATTCAATAAAGAAAACAAACCGAATTGTATTCTTTGATGAGGATGTTCCTGGAGGTGCAACAGCCTACATGATGCAAAAGGTACTTGAAGAGAGGGCAGGATACCAATACCTCGATTCACCCCCAAAAACAATTACAGCACGTGAGCATCGTCCAGCCTATACAACCGATGGCGACTACTTCTCGAATCCCAATGCTGAGGATGTTTTTGATGGAATATACGAATTGATGCACGAAGTTAACCCCAAACGCTACCCTAAACTATTCTAAGCAAAAAAAGCCCAGTTTCCCGGGCTTTTTTAATATCTATTCCTGCTCAAACTTTAACTCCACTGGCGAGTTCTCGTCTTCCCGCTCTATTTCCTGCATTTCCTCAGGAGTGAATCTTCTTATCTTAAACCCGATTGTAGCAATAAACACACTCATAAAGGGGCTAATAATATTGAAGAATGCATAGGGCGCATAGCTAAAAGTTGGAACACCAAGCACAGCGGCTTGGGTTGCACCACAAGTATTCCATGGGATAAGCACCGATGTAACCGTTCCAGAATCTTCCAGCGTTCTGCTTAGTAGTTCTGGTTTATACCCCCTTTTCCGGAATGTTTTAGCAAACATTCGGCCGGGAACTACAATGGAAATGTACTGGTCCGATGCTGTAACGTTGAAGAATAGGCAGCTAGTAACAACCGAGGCCACCAGGCTTGCAGTTGATTTAGCAAACCTAATTATTGTTTCAGTTATCTTCACCAGCAAACCTGCCGATTCCATAACACCACCAAAAATCATTGCTGTTATAATAAGCCAAATGGTATTCATCATGCCAGCCATGCCGCGCGTTGTAAGCAACTCGTTCATTTGAGCATCGCCCGAATTGATTGTTACTTTCCCAAACATGCTTTTCATCACTGCTATATAGCCGGCCTCCGGGTAGTTATCTGTAACTCCTGATACCTGCTCAACTATGTGAGGTTGAAAAATTATAGCAAAAACACCACCAAGCAAAACACCAAACATAATTGATGGTAAAGGAGGCGTTTTCTTAACAATTACCACAATCAAAAAGATGGGTACAAGCAAAAGCCATGGTGAGATGTTGAAGGTAGAGGTTAGGGTATTCATTGTGGTTTGAACATCAACAACGCCTTGTGGTTCAAACCTAAGTCCTATAACCAGAAAAATGATAAGGGTAATTGCTAATGAAGGAATTGTTGTAATGGTCATATACTTTACATGCGTAAACAGGTCCGTTCCGGCCATGGCTGGTGCCAGGTTAGTGGTATCGCTCAAGGGTGACATTTTGTCGCCAAAATAGGCTCCCGATACTATTGCACCAGCAATTATGGCGTGATTAAAGCCTAGCGCATTGCCAATTCCAAGCAAGGCCACCCCCATGGTGGCAACTGTTGACCAAGAACTCCCCGTTGCAAGTGAAACTAATGCTGTAATAACAACCGTAGCAAACAGAAATATTTTGGGATGAAGGATTTTTAAACCGTAATATATTAGTGTTGGAACAACGCCGCTAATCATCCATGTACCAGCCAGTGCACCAATCAACATTAGTATTAGTATTGATGGCATGGCCGATCCTATGGTCTTTACAATGATTTGCCTAATGTAACTCCACTTATAGCCCAAATGAATAGCAATAGCGGAACCTATAGTTGAAGCAAGCAGCAATGCTATTTGGTTAGCTCCCGATAGCGTTTCATCGCCAAAGTAAATCACATTCAAAGTGAGAAAAAGAATCAGAAATGCAATGGGAATAATGCCATGAATGAGTTTTGGTTGCTTTATCATACCCAATTAAAATTTTTCGAAAATAGCAATAATCCTGATATGAACTCCATCGTCCCCGAGCATTAACATACAAAGGATGCGTTCATTTAAAAATCGTTCAGGAAAATTATTATGGAAAAGCAATTCAAAAGAAAAATTTGGCATATTTTTGGATAGTTGAAGAGTGAAACAAATCAGGAAGGAGGTGGTTATGGCAAAAGGAAAAGAAATCGATATCAACCTGTTTGATATTAAGTTCAAACAAATTCCACCTAAATCCGGCAGAGTGCTAATTGCCCAGCCATCCCTGAACGATCCGTTTTTTAAGCGGACAGTAATCTACCTGGTTGAACACGATGCAAATGGCTGCATGGGATTTATTGTAAACCGCAAGCTAAACATCAGCCTTAGCGATATATTGGTCGATTTTCCGGATGTTGATGTGAACGTGTCGGTTGGCGGACCGGTTAGCCCTGAAACCATTAATTTTCTGCACACCTTTGGCGATCTAATACCAAATTCATACCCCCTGGGAAATGGAATTTACATGAATGGCGATATCAACGCATTAAAATCGCTTGCCATTGCCGGTAAGGTAAACGCCAAGAATTTAAGGATTTTTATTGGTTACTCTGGCTGGGGGCCAAAGCAACTGGAGAATGAGATAAAGGAAAAGTCGTGGGTAGTGGCCAATTTTGCGCCAACCGATGTAATGAAAGGGGTTTACGATAACTGGTACTTTGCCGTTCAGCAACTGGGCGAAAAGTTTAAGGTTTGGACTATATATCCTGAAAATCCATCGCTAAACTAAATCCTTAAAGGTTGCTTTATTTAGCTCAATGCTGAGGTGCCTGGACACAGTGTTAAAGTAGCGATTGCTCCCAAGTCCAAGAACCCAACGGATTCCACTAATTGCGTTTGTAATAAAGAACTCATCGCATGTGCTGAAAACCTTGGTGTTTAGGGCTACATCATCAAAAACTTTATACCCTAAACTGCGGGCAAGGTTTATTACAACCCTGCGCATAATTCCCGGAATACACCCCTCCGTAAGCCCTGGTGTAAATATCTCGCCTCTCTTAACAACAAAGACATTCGATGAAATAGTCTCAGCTACCCGCCCAAACTCGTTGAGAATAATGCACTCATCGAGTAAATTTCTTTTCCTGTAAAGTCCCGCTTTCACGTAAAGTAAGGCGTTACAGCTTTTTACTGTTGATAGAATATTTACCGATTTTTTAATATCAGGGTAAACATCTACTATTAAACCTTGTTGGTTGTAAGCGTAAAACTTAAAGTCTAGGGGCTGACTCTCCACAATAATTGATGCATCGCTACTTTCGGGTGTGTAAAGCCCCTCCCCATTTCTAAAAACTGTAACTCTTACTCGGGTGCTCCCAAAATGGCGGTTCTTATTGAGTAACTTGGTGATTACCTCCCCAAGTTTAACTTTTGATATGGAAGAGGGTTTTTCAATCTCCAGAATTTGTAATCCTTTGGTCAATCTTTCATAATGTAATTCCAGATGGTAAGGCTCAGTTCCGTAACAATGAATTGTTTCAAACAGACCATCGCCGTAACGGAAAGACCGGTTTGAAACGGCCAATACCATACTATCGGCACGATGGAACTCACCATTATACCATATGTAAGCATTTTGGGTCATCACATACAAAGATAGCTATCCTTTTAGGTATTCAATTGCCATTTCAAAAAGACGGGGTTGTACCCTTTTGTAGGTTAAATTCTCAGGGATACTCTTAAATGCTTTTACTTCCCCAATTTCACTATTGGGTAAAGTTTCAAGTTCAGTTATTTCGGCATAAAACATTCGCCCATAGGATACGGCCCCATCGAGCCGCACTGTATAATCAAATAGCTGCTTTATGGAGTATCGAATTGCTCCTGTTTCCTCAAAAAGTTCCCTATTTGCAGCCTCAACGGGCAATTCGCCCGGTTCGATATGGCCTCCTGGTAGTTCCCAGGTATCACGGTTTTTATTACGCACCCATAGCCAATTCCCATTCATGTAACTAACAATAGCTACCAGTTGCAAAACACTTGCATCTAAACCATCAGGGTGTATAGTGATTTGCGCCTCGGCTTGCATGGGTATCAAACTATAGCCCCAACTGCTTTAAAAAGAAAAAAAACAGCTTTGGGTCAATAAGGATTGGGTAAATGAATCCGAATACTGCACCTACAAAGTGTGCATCGTGATTTATATTATCGCCTCCCTTACGGCTCATGTAGTTTGAGTAAAAAAGGTAAGCAATGGCAAACACAATTCCAGGAATTGGTATAATAGCCATAAGGTAAAGCTTTTCCAGAGGACTAAAGAAAATGCTGAAAAACACAATAGCCGAGACAGCACCAGATGCACCTACGCTCTGGTAGTATGGGTCGTTCTTATGCTTTCTCAGCGTGGTTAACGATGAAACTATTGCTGCACCAAGGTAGAGAATGAGAAAGTGAACCTGGTGCATACCAATGCTACCAATAGATTGTAGTTGCTTTAATATTGATTCCACATACCTGCCAAACGATAGCAACACTATCATATTTACAAATAGGTGTAAAAAATTGGCATGAACAAAAGCATGCGAAATCAACCTATACCACTCATTCCGCTTAAATACTATGTATGGGTTAAGCAGTAACTGCTGAAATAGGATGCTGTTTCCAAATGCAGCAAAGGAAACAATAGCGGTAATAGCAATGATTATATAGGTCATTTCCCAAATACTATAAGGTAAATTAGTTCCCGCAGCAGTTCGCCATGGTCGGTTGAACCGTTATTAACACCCTTTGACCGCATATCGTACTCGCTGAGCCAGTGGATAATACTTACACAGCGCGATGGGCTGTATCGTTTTGCTGCCCTTTCGTACTCAGCAACAAAAAACTCGTTTACACCCAACTCCTTGGCCACTGATGCTTTTGATTTGTCAGCTAAAAAGTGATACTTTAATATTTTGATGAAATACTGGTAAATAGCAGTAATGGTCAACACAAAAGGATTGGCATTGGGATTCCGTGCAAAGTGGTCGGCAATGCGCATGGCACGGGCAAAGTTCATCTCGCCAAGCGCCTTGGTTAGTTCAAAACGGTTAAAATCGCGGCTTATACCAATGTTTCGCTCAATATCTGTGGCCTGTATCTGTTTGCTATCAGCAGGAAGTATGATTGCTAGCTTATCAAGTTCATGGGCCAAGCGGCTCAAATCGTTACCAACAAACTCAGTTAGTAGGTTTGCTGCCAGTGGGTCAATTTTAATACCTTTATCCTTAAGGTATCCAACAATCCAATCGGGAATTTGGTAGTCGTAAAACTTTTTTGATTCAAAGTAAATCCCCTTTTGCTTTGCAAGCTTTACAACCCCTGAGAACTTATCGGACGATTTCTTGCCATCGCTGGCTATTTTGTAACAAACAACCAGTATTGTTGAGTTCAACGGAGTTTTAAGGTAGATCTCCAAATCGGATAGGTTACGCACGTTCTGTGCTTCCTTAACAATTACTACCTGGTAGTTGGACATCATTGGAAAGCGACGTGCCGCGTTGATAATATCAGCAGCAGAAATATCCCGACCATAAACCACGGTCTGGTTGAATGCTTTCTCGGAACTGCTGAGCACATTGTCCTCAATGTACTCAGCAATCTTGTCGATAAAGTATGGTTCATCGCCGGTCAGAAAGTAAATGGGTTTATATATCTTATTCTTCAGCTCCTGAAGAATATTTTGAAACGTTTCAACTGTCTGACTCTGCTTGGCCATATATCAAACTTAAAAACGTAGGTGCTTTACCGATTCGCTGTTGTTTATCAAACGGGTTAATGATTCTATACCAATCTTTATCTGCTCCTCAACAAAGAGTGAATTTACCTTCTGATCGCTTTCAGCGGTTTTAACCCCTTCCGAAATCATGGGTTGGTCGGTAACCAGCAGAAGTGCCCCGGTAGGAATTTCATTATAGAAACCAACCGTAAAAATGGTTGCGGTTTCCATATCAATTGCCATTGCACGGGTACGGCGAAGGTACTCCTTGAAATTATCGTCGTACTCCCAAACCCTTCGGTTTGTTGTAACTACAGTACCTGTCCAGTAATCACGGTTGTGGTTACGAATGGTTGAGGAAACTACACGCTGTAGCGTAAATGCTGGCAAAGCGGGAACCTCAGGGGGCATATAGTCGTTTGAGGTTCCTTCGTGCCTTATAGCTGCAATGGGTAGTATAAAATCGCCTACGTTGTTCTTCTTTTTCAGGCCTCCACATTTTCCAAGGAAAAGTACCGCTTTGGGTTTTACGGCGCTTAACAAATCCATTATAGTTGCAGCATTGGGACTACCCATGCCAAAATCGATCATGGTTATACCATTTGCAGTGGCACAGGGCATGTTGGCATTTGGATTAACAATGGGGACATTAAAGTAATTAGCAAAGAATTCAAGGTACCCCCTAAAGTTGGTTAAAAGAATATGGGAACCAAAATCCTCAAGTGCTTGCCCGGTATACCTTGGTAACCAGTTCTCAACAATTTCTTCTTTTGTCTTCATACCAACACATTTATATTTTATCAACAAGTATATTTCGGCAAAGATACGGCTATTCGCTCAATCTTAAAATAGTGTTTTTAAACATACTTAACAAAAGTGATGTGCTATTTTGGTGAAATTTTCTAGTAAAGGCTAATAATTACCAGCTTGTTTTGGCTGGCGAAAACGTTAGCAAGACCTAGGATGATTTAAAAATTTTTAATTTTGCTGCATGAGCACAGCTAACGGAGGTTCGCTTAACTTTCCTGCCTACCAGTTCCGGGTAAAACAGGAAAATGGTAACCGTTACATTTTTGATGTAATCCGAAAAAAATTTATTGCACTTACCCCTGAAGAATGGGTTCGTCAGCATTTACTTAGCTACCTGATAACCGATTTAAACTTACCAGTAGGATTGATAGGTGTTGAGGTAAGTTTCTCATTCAATGGCGTAAACCATAGAGCCGATGTTGTAGTCTATAACCGAAAAGGCGAGCCAATACTACTTGCGGAATGTAAAGCGCCTAACGTGGAAATTACCAACGAGGTTGTTGATCAGATATGCAGGTATAACTATGCGCTGAATGCCGAATATTTGTTGGTAACTAACGGGTTAAAGCATTTAATTTTGTGGCTTTCTGAGGGAAAAGGATGGATAACCCTAGATGGCTTCCCTGAGCTAAGGAATAAAATATAACTAAGATATGAGTAACCTTGAAAAGTATTTTGAGCAATTCCGTAAAAACATTGTAGGTATCGATGCTACCTATAAAACCATTTATGGTGAACAGAAACTAATATATGCCGACTGGATTGCCAGTGGCAGGCTATACAGGCCTATAGAGGAAAAAATGCTCCATCTTTTTGGGCCAATGGTTGCCAATACTCATACCGAGAGTAGCTTTACCGGAAAGTTCATGACAGAGGCTTATCACTATGCCCTGAAAGAGATTAAACGACATGTTAACGCTGGCCCCGAGGATGTAATTGTTACATCAGGGTTTGGTATGACATCGTCAATTAACAAATTTCAAAGAATACTTGGCCTTAAGAACAAAAGCTTTGTATTCAAAAACCCCAAGGAAAGGCCCGTGGTTTTTGTTACACACATGGAGCATCACTCCAACCAAACATCGTGGTACGAAACCATTGCTGAGGTTGTAGTGGTTGAACCCGATAAGGATCTTTTGGTATCGCCCCAGAAACTCCGCGAAACACTGGAGCGATACAATGATAGACCAATGAAAATTGGTTCATTTAGCGCATGCAGCAATGTAACCGGAATAAAAACCCCCTACCATGAGCTTGCTAAAATCATGCATGGGGCTGGGGGTTTATGCTTTGTAGATTTTGCAGCATCGGCACCATACGTAAAAATTGATATGCATCCTGCCGATCCCATGGAGCGTTTAGATGCCATTTTCTTTTCGCCCCATAAGTTTCTGGGTGGCCCTGGTGCCTCAGGCGTTCTCATCTTCAACTCAAACCTTTACAAAAACCGTGTGCCCGATCAACCCGGAGGTGGCACGGTTGACTGGACAAACCCATGGGGTGAGTATAAATATATTGATGATATTGAACGACGCGAGGATGGAGGTACTCCGGGCTTTTTGCAAGCAATCCGTAGCGCATTAGCCATTCGTTTGAAGGAGCAAATGGGTGTTGAGAATATCGAAAAACGCGAAGAGGAGCTAGTTCACCTTGCCCTTGAACGGTTGAGTAAAATTAAAGGGTTACACATTTTAGCCGATAACTGCCTAAATCGAATTGGAGCAATTTCGTTCTATATTGATAACTTGCACTACAACCTTATTGTAACCCTACTTAGCGAGCGCTATGGCATACAAATGCGTGGAGGGTGCGTGTGCGCAGGCACATACGGACATTTCCTACTTAATGTAAGCAAGGAGCAATCGCATCGGATTACTGATTTAATCAATAAAGGCGACCTGTCCGAAAAACCCGGATGGGTTCGATGGTCGTTACATCCAACAACAACCAATGCCGAAGTAGAGTACATTGCCAACGCATTAGCGGAAATTGTTGCATACGGTAAGGAATGGCAAAACGAATACTCGTACTGCAAGCATACCAATGAGTTCTGCAACAAGAACCCTGAAGCAGCAATGCTTTGGAAAAATGTTGAGGAGCACTTTCAATTTTAACCAGTAAGGCTAAAATTATCGCCAGTTTTAACTTTTGGGTAGGCGAGGTTTAGGATTTAATAGCTGAAGTAAAACCTCGTCCTCCCATCCATTCAATGTTTTTAACCAATCCTTTTTTACACCAACCTTAGTAAAACCAAGGTTCTCAAACAAGCGCAAGCTAATAACATTACTTGCCGACACATTTGCATAGAGCTGGTTTAGCTGTAGTACCTCAAATACATATCGGATTAGCACGTTTAAAGCCTCAGTAGCATAACCTTTTCTGCGGTCTTCGTTTTTGGCTATCAAAACACCAACGCCCGCCCGCAAATGGTAGGGATCAAAATCGAACAAATCAACAAGGCCAACCGGAACATTCATAAGCGAGTTCTGATCCTTAGCCTCAATAATCAGCCGTAGCTGCTTGGATTCCCATATGTCTAAATGCGATGTCTCTATATACTTTTTGAGCAGGTATTTTGAGAAAGGCGTAAGCGTATTACTGACCTTCCATATTTCCATGTTGTTTTCCCAGCTGTAAAGCAAATCGACATCCTCTGGTTCAGGTGCACGAAGCTTTACAACGCTGTTTTCTAAAACATTACCCTCCATTACCTTTTCTCAAGTTTTACCAGAATTGCATTGGGGAATCCCATTGAGTTTACCTTTTCCAGCATCTCGGTAGCCTTAGCTTTCTCATTGAAGGCTCCAAAGTAGTAACGGTATAACCCGTCGTTACCAACCTCCTCGGTTACATATAGCCCCCGGAAAAAGTCGAGCGTTAAGGGTATCTCGCTTGTGGCAACAAGAATGGTAAAAACGCTTTGTTTTGTTATAAGATTTTTCTGCAAAGCAGCCACAAGGCGTTGAAGTTCAACCTCATTTACCAGCACGGCCCTTGATGCACCCATATCAATAATGGTATTGAGATGCTCAATGGCGTCGGCCTTTGACTTGTAAACATTCATACAAACCAATCGTCGTGATCCAATTACAAACTCACGAAGGTTGATATTAAACTTCTTCTCAATGGCTTTAATTAGATCAGGAGAAATTGTATCGTCGATAGGTGCAAGCATTATGGTATAGTTCTGGGTTTGAGGTTTGAGGTGTTCGGGAACATCAACAAACTCAATTTTTAGGTTCTTGTTTGGGTTAAATACCCTAATGCTGGCTCGTCGGTTTAGCTTACGGCCGTTGGGGTTATCGGAACCGTCGGGGTTGGTGTTAGCGGCAAAGCTTACCAGTGAGCCCATACCCCTTACTACAAATCGTTTTTCGTCAATTCCCTTATTAACCAGGTACTCAGCTACGGCATTTGCCCTACGGGCCGAAAGCATGAGATTGTACATGGGTGAGCCCTTGCTGTCAGTATGGCCAATCACCTCGATATACAAGTCGGGATAATCAGTCATGAGCTTGTAAACCTTTTCAAGTTCAAACTGTGCATCGCGTTTCAGCTCGTAGCTGTCAAAATCGAAAAGTACATAGTTGAACCGAATCACCTCCTCTTTGGTTATTGGCTTAGCATCAAGGTTGATATCTAATAGATACTTTTCCTGGTTATAGGTGGTGGGTATGTGAAGCTGCAGTGGGTTCATTACGTAAAATTGGCTGGTAGCCTCAAGGGAGTATCTGCCAGGCTTAATTGCAACGCTGTAAGTTCCATCGCTTAAGGGTAAAGCCATGGCAATAAGGTTGTTTGCAGTATCTTTAACTAAAATAGCGATACTGTCGGATTTAATATCGGCATTGTCAGAGAGATTAACCTTGCCAAAGAGTTCTATCTTACGTGATATACTGGGGTAGATGTTTACCTTGTAAAGTTCGTAAAAGGTTGATTGATTGGAAATGGCCATCGGCATTACGCCAGAAAGTGAATCGAGGGGGTAAAAGTAAAACTCATCGTCAGGTGTATTAAATGGATACCCAAGATTTATGGGCATAGACCAGGAATTACCATCAATCTTTCGGCTGTAAAAAATATCGAATCCTCCCATGCTGTTATGCCCCTGCGAGGCAAAGTAAAGCGTTCGTCCGTCGGGGCATACAATTGGCGACTCCTCGTTGTATGGGGTATTGACCTGTGGACCAAGGTTTATTGGGTTGCTCCATTTGCCATCGGGCTGCAAACTGGACATGTAAATATCGGTTCCGCCATAGCCACCTTTCCGGTTCGAAACAAAATACATCTGTTTGCCATCGACCGATAGCGACGCAAAGGTCTCCCAATCCTTTGAATTGATTGGTGCTGGTAACTTTTTAACGGGTTGCCACTTATCGCCTACCAGCGTTGAGTAGTATAGGTTGCCGGAGGTTACTTCATTGACAAAAAGAATCAAGTAATCGCCGGTGTAGTTAAGGGCGGTAGTATAAAGTTCGCCCTCAACCCTAAGGTCAAGTGTAATATTCCTTGGTGAACTCCACTTGCCATCAATCCACCGGGAATAGTATACTGCAGTATAGAATTTTTCCTTAACCGTAAACACCATGGTTTGCCTATCGCCTGATATTACTGGGTAATTGCAATTCTTATTCCTATCGGGAAACAGGTCGATATGTTCGGTTTTCATCACAATTGGCCTGGAAATGAAATTGCGAGCCACCTCGCATGCTTTTATCTGCTGGTTAACATAGTCGAGGTTGTAAACATCTTTAACATCAATATTATCCTTGAACTTCTGAAAAGCCAGCAGGGCATCATCAAACTTAAAATTTACCATGTAGGCTTGTCCCAGGTAAAAATAGGTTTGAATGGGCGCGGCAGTCTCGCGGTAATACCCTTCACGGTATTTAGGGTTTACATTCTTTGATGCTTTTTCTAGGTAAGGTATAGCATTCTGTTTCAAACCGGGTATGTTCAGGTAACACATACCTAGCTTGTAAAGGATATTGGCATTGGTAGAATCTTGTTGGTATAGGCTCTGGTAAAGGGGAAGTGCCTCCTTGAAGTCCTGAAGGAAGAAGTAATACTCTGCATCGCTAAAGATTTGCTTGAAACTATCCTGAGCCTTAACCTCGCTAACTGAGAAACTAAGAATAAATTGCAGTGCGATTAATGCCTTAATAAACTTTTGCTTTACCATACTTTGCAACCAATTGCATTAAACTTTTAAATCATCAAATAAGCAAATTTAGCATTTATTAACTAAATAAACTAATGTTCAGCGTAATAGTGAAAAAAAATATTGAAAAAAGGCTGCCTGAAGTTGGCAGCCTTAATTTATTAAAAAGAGATAATAAGGTTTTATACTTCCCAGGTATCGCCACTGTTGAGTAAATCGTCAACTGACTTAATCTTGGCGGTTTTCATCACTTCAAGCACTTGGTCGCGTACGTTATCATCGTAGGTAGAGTCTTTTACGTTACGGATTACACCAAGGGCTACAGGGTAATCGGGGTACTCCATGTTGGCAAGCATCATGTGAACACCAGGATTTGGGTTATAGGCATCGTGCACAAGTATATCGTCCATGGTAAAGCCACCCTGGCCAATGGTTACAACCTTAAGGCTCAGTCCGCTGAGAATTAGTCCTTTATCCCTGTTTTTTCCGAATACCATTTTTTCGCCATGACGGAGAACAATCACTCTATCGTCGCGATGTTCACGGTCGGTTATGTAATCGTAAGCCCCATCGTTAAAAATGACGCAGTTTTGAAGAATTTCAACAACCGACGTGCCATCGTGCTTAGCAGCTTCAACCATAATCTCAGCGGTAAGCTTAACATCAACATCGAGCGAACGGGCAAAAAACTTTCCCTGAGCGCCAATAACCAGTTCACCTGGGCGGAAAGGATGCTCAACCGTACCAAATGGTGAAGTTTTGGTAATTGCTCCAAGTGGCGAGGTTGGTGAGTACTGACCTTTGGTTAACCCGTAAATCTGGTTGTTGAAAAGTAAGATGTTAATATCGATGTTACGCCTTACTGCGTGGATAAAGTGGTTACCTCCAATGGCAAGGGCATCGCCATCGCCAGTAACCTGCCAAACGCTCAGCGTTGGGTTTGCCACCTTTACTCCGGTTGCTATGGCCGATGCACGACCATGTATGCCATGGAAACCAAAGGTATTAACGTAGTAGGGGAAACGGCTGGAACAACCAATACCAGAGACAAATACGTAGCGTTCAAGGTTATACTTTAACTGTTTTGATACCTCGGGTAAGGCTTTTTGTACGGCATTCAGAATGGCGTGGTCGCCACAACCCGGACACCAACGCACTTCCTGATCGCTCTTAAAATCCTGTGGGGTGTAATTCATATATTGTTCTTCCATGGCTATTTACCCTCCAAAATTTGGTTAAACTTTTCAACCAGCTCCACCACGGTGAATGGTAGACCCTGAACCTTGTTATACTGTAGGTAGTTGAATTGCTGATAATTCATTCGTAAGTGGTTAGCAAACTGCCCCATGTTTAACTCGCATACCACAAGCTTTTTGAAACGACCAAAAATGTCGGCAACATTTTTGGGCATGGGGTTTATGTAGTTGAAATGGCACAGTGAAACTTTTTTTCCGTTTGCACGCATTTCCTGAACTGCATCGAACAGATGACCGAATGTTCCGCCCCAACCAATAACAAGCAGGTCGCCTTCGGGGTCGCCAATCACTTGCTGCTCAGGGATGAACTCCTGAACACGCTGAACCTTTGCAGCACGGATATCGACCATTCGTTGGTGGTTGGTTGGGTCGTGTGAAACGGTACCTTTTAGGAAATCCTTTTCCAAGCCCCCCACTCTATGGGCAATACCTTTTTTACCGGGGAAAGCCCAACCACGCGCTAAGCGTTTTTCATCGCGAGCATAGGGCATATACCCTTCGGTTCCCTCTGGAACAATAGGTGGTTTTATTTCAGGGTAATCCTTCATGCTTGGAATGCGCCATGGCTCAGAGCCGTTGGCAATATAACCATCGGTTAAAAGTACTACAGGAGTCATATGCTCCATGGCAATTTTACCTGCCATAAAAGCGTAATCGAAGCAGTTGCTTGGGGTACTGGCGGCAATTACTACCACTGGCGCCTCGCCATTACGTCCCCAGAGAACTTGCATAAGGTCGGATTGCTCGGTTTTGGTTGGCAAACCGGTTGAAGGGCCACCGCGTTGAACATCAACTATAACTAAAGGAAGTTCCGTCATTACGGCAAGCCCTATTGCTTCAGATTTCAGTGAAAGCCCAGGGCCCGATGTAGTGGTGACTGCAAAGTTCCCGGCATATGCAGCGCCAATTGCAGTACATATTCCAGCAATTTCATCCTCAGCTTGAAGGGTTTTAACGCCTAAATCCTTACGTTTGGCTAGCTCTATTAAAATTTCAGTGGCGGGAGTAATGGGGTATGAACCACAAAACAGGGGTAAGCCCGCTTTTTCGGCAGCTGCTATTAAACCCCATGCGGTAGCCGTGTTTCCATTAATGTTACGGTATTTACCCTTGGGTAAAGTAGTTGCCTGCTTTACTTTATAGGTGCTAGCAATGGCCTGAATATTTGCGGCGTAGTTAAACCCATCGCGTAAAACTTTCTTGTTTGCTTCAACTACTTCGGGCTTTTTGGAAAATTTCTTTTCAAAGAATTTCTCGGTAAAGTTTAATGGCCTATCGAATATGTAGTAAACCATACCCAAGGCAAACATGTTCTTACTACGGATGATGCTCTTATTGTCCAATCCGCTATCCTTAAGGCTTTCCTTGGTAAGGTTTGTAATGGGAGCAAAAATCACCTTGTAATCCTGCAGGTTTAACTCCGATACTGCATCGAAAGTTTTGTAGCCGGCACGCTGGTACCCCTTTTCATTAAACTGGTCGGCATCAACTATAATCATACCGCCACGTTTTACCCATTTGGCGTTGGCTTTTAGGGCTGCAGGGTTCATTGCAATTAACACATCGCAAAAATCGCCAGGGGTATTAACTTTTCGGTTTCCAAAGTGCACCTGAAAACCCGATACGCCACCAATGGTGCCCTGTGGGGCACGTATTTCCGATGGGTAATCGGGGAAAGTGCTTACATCGTTACCAAAAAGTGCCGATGCATCGGCAAACAGGGTTCCGGTAAGCTGCATACCATCGCCGGAATCACCTGAAAATCGAACAACAACCTCGTCCAGCTCTTGGACACTTTTTTGTTTATCCATAAAGATGCTGTTTAGTTTTTAAACATCCTGAATTATATAAATCTGATATCCAGAATGTTATATTGATTACTACTTATTTATTTATGACACAAAATTAGGCTTTTTTATACACAGCAATCGTTTTAAAACATATTTTACGGCATGTTTTTCATTTTTACCTTAACCATAAAAATAAGCTAATAATTACTTTGAATACCTACTAAGCAGCTTGGAAATCCTGATAAAGTGAGGTCCTTCCCAGTAAACCTGCCCACATCTGGAACACTGAAAAAACTCACTGTAAATCTGGTAGGTAGTTGAAGGAACTAAGTTTTTAACCATGGATTTATCAACCTGTTCTACCTCACCATTGCACAGTGAGCACCTTGAAAACGGATCAAGGTAGTGAGCAAGGTCAAAGTAATGAACCACCTCGGCAAGCTGCAGCTGAGGATTGGTGTTTCTGAGAAAATATCCAAATTGGGCTTGGCCGTTACGCAGGATACCCTTATCGCGGGTCAGAATAATTCGGCCATCGGCTTGTGCAATATCAAGTATCTGATTGTCATTAAACGACTTATCGTATAGTGTGTCGATTCCGCAAAAGCGGAGGTATGCGGCCAGTCGACCTAAATGAACATCAAGAATAAACCTGGGGGGCTTTTCAAAATCAGGTCTTAAAGCAATTGCCGATAATGGCAATGAAGTAAATTTTGGGTAACACGAAATTAGTGTGCCGTTAGCAGGACGGTAATCAAATTTAACCGGTAGGCTATCGGCTAAAATCAGAAAAACCTCAACATGCGGAACCCCTATCGATTCAACCAAGTCCTTTACAGTGGGCATCCCAAAAAAACCTACACGCTGATCCTTATGCTTTTTGCCTTGTGGCAAAAAATCGTTCAGATCGCCATAAACTCTAATGTTCACAAACTTTTTGAACTCAACCGGCACGATAACTGTTAGTAAGTAGTAAATTTGCAGTAAATTACAAAATGGTATGGCAATAATCAAACCCTTGAGGGGAATTACACCTAAAATTGGTAAGAACTGCTTTATTGCTGAGACTGCAGTGATAATAGGTGATGTTGAAATTGGCGATGATTGCAGTATTTGGTACGGCGCTGTGCTTCGTGGCGATGTTAACTCCATTAGAATAGGTAACAGGGTTAATATCCAGGATAATGCGGTGCTTCACACTACCTACCAGAAAACAACCATCGAGGTTGGCGATGATGTATCGATTGGACATGGTGTAATACTTCATGGCGCCCAGGTAAGCCGGGGAGCCTTGCTAGGAATGGGTTGTACTGTTATGGACAACGCTAAAGTTGGCGAAGGAGCAATAGTTGCTGCCAACGCACTGGTATTGGAGAACACTGTTGTTGAACCCGCATGTGTTTATGCAGGAGTTCCAGCCCGTTTTGTCAAAAAGGTTGCCCCTGAACTTAGCCGCGAAACCAATGAGCGTATTGCCCGCAACTACCTCTTTTACTCAGGCTGGTATAAAGATGGTGATGCAAAGTGATATTAAGGCATTATTTTTGAACTCATTTACCGTTAACCAAAATCAAAACCATGAAAAACAGAATCTGGGTTTTAACTATTTGGATGCTTGGCATATCCGCTTCGGTTTCCATAGCACAAGAAACAAAAATCAACTGGATTGAAATAGATAGGGCTTTTGAGGTAAACGAAAAAACGCCCCGAAAAATATTCATCGATGTTTATACCGACTGGTGTGGCTGGTGTAAGAAGATGGATGAGAATACTTTTACCAACCCTGTAATAGCCTCGTACCTCACCCAAAAGTTTCATGCCGTAAAGTTCAATGCCGAAGGTTCAAAAGATATAACATATAAAGGTAAGGTATACAAGAATAAGGGGCAGGGGCAGGGGCAACGCAATCCGCATGAGTTTGCTATAGCTATTCTACAAGGAAGGTTATCGTATCCCTCAATAGTGTTTATGGACGAGAACAATAACCTAATTACCTACATTGCCGGATACCTTACTCCTGAACAGCTAGAACCAATAATGGCTTACATTGAAAGCGATGCTTACAAAACCCAGAAATGGGAAGATTTTCGGGCAAAGTTTGTAAGTAAACTAAATACAGTAGCAAATCCTTAATCACTTACCTGGAAAATTAACAGGCAGTTGGGCTAGCAGTCCATACTGGAATATGCTTAAACGCTTTTCAACAAGTAGCTGCTTGCCATCAATAACTCTCATGTTAACTGCAACGGGTATCCTGTAGTAAAACCTGTCGATTTTGGCTTTTAAAGCAATGGTTTCCAGGCTATTCTTAGTAGCATCAATATTCTCAGGATATTCAGGTTGATCAAACTCAATGAGTATTGGGCGTCCGGAAAGGTCGGTTGATGAAAGCAATCCTTTGCTTTCGGAAAAACGGAAAAGGATAGCGCTCTCGCCTTCGGTGTTCGAAGGAATGAAGCTATAGGTTTGAGTGAATGTGTGAGTAAACCTTTTACCTACAAATAGTGCCAGATATTCGTCCTCCAGCCTTTGAAGTTCCTTCAAAATCAACTTAAGTGCATCGCCACTGAATGGATGGTCGATATCAGGGGTAAGAAAATCGAGCCTTTTTTTTCGGATGCTAAAAATAAAATCGGCTGCCTCCTTAGCTTTTTCCTCAAGGTTGCGTTCAATGGTCATTGAACGCTGTATGGGCACCCTTACGTAAACACTGTCGCGCAGGGTTCTACCATAAAATGTAGTTGATTCCTCGGCAACAAAAGGGTTAACCGATAAATCCTTATAAATTACCTCTCCTTTACTGCTTACTTCTTTGTTTTTAGCAATGGCTCTACTTTCAGGGGTTTGGTTAACAGGTAATATTAACCCTTCATTAGAAAGATTTATAAAGTTACCATAACCCTTTCCCGATGGGTAAATAGCAAAGACTGCTTTGGGATCCGGTTCAGCGGTGGTTTCTACATCTATTTTCTCAATTAGATACTCAACCTTTTCGGTATTACTTACCCCGTCGATACCCAAAAACTTTTTGGCATAATCGGCATATGGGCCGGGGAAATATTCGCTTTGAGAGCTAACAACCTTTACGTAAACCACTGTTCGGGGTAACGAATAGTAAACTGCAACTTTTTTATAGTCAATTGTTTTACCAGCCGGTTCAACTTGAATGGTTTTACTATTACAGCCCAATAATACAAGGGATAGAACTGCTAAGAAAAGATTTTTACTCATCATTGTTGGTTATGTGTTGGAATGCTTTACAAATATAGTTCACAATGTCCGAAGCACACAAGCTAATTTGTCCAAATTCGTCGGCGGCCAAGTCGCCTGCAAGGCCATGGATATAAACACCGGTAATGGCAGCATCGGCCGGGGGAAGCCCACGAGCAAGCAATCCGGTAATTATTCCACTAAGAACATCGCCGCTTCCTCCGGTTGCCATCCCCGGATTTCCTGTGGAGTTGAAATGAACATTGCCACTGGGCAATACTACCCTTGTGTAGGCTCCTTTTAGAACAATTATCACCCCGTATTTTTGTGCCATTTCTCTTGCACGTTCAAGCCTCTCCCAGCTACACTGCGATTTCCCAAAAAGTCGATCGAACTCTCCGGGATGTGGTGTTAAAATCAATGCATTGTTAACACTATTGAGTACATCAATATTCCTTGAAAGTAAGTTTAGTCCATCGGCATCTACCACCAAAGGTAATTGGCAGGTTTTAATCAACTTGACGAGCATTTGATCGGTTTCGGTACTTTGTGCAATGCCTGGGCCCACGCAAACCGCTTGATATCGATCCAACTCAGGGAATTGGGTAATGTGAGTTTCACAGCTATCGATGCTAGTTAAGGCTTCAGGAACATTTACCTGGGCAATGGTATAGCCTACCTTGGGAATATGCATTGTTACTAATCCTACCCCACTCCTCACAACCGATTTAGCACATAGGCAAGCCGCTCCCATCATCCCGTTGGAACCTGCAATAACTAGAGCATGCCCGTAAGTCCCTTTATGGGCAAAGGTTGACAACTGGAAAAAATCGGTTTTGATACTACTTGCCGTGGTATAATGGTACGGTGTAGCCGTATTTTCAATAGCCTCCGTATGCAGACCAATGGGTAGAACTACCCAGCGCTTTAAAAATTGCTCATTTTCTGGCATAAAAAAAGCCAGCTTGGGAAACTGTAAGCTAAGACAGTAGTCGGACTTTACCACAGGGTTATTGTTGGGTACTGGATTGGCCTCGCCAAAAAGACCCGAGGGAATATCAATAGCGATAACCTTAGCCCCCGATGAGTTGATATGCTCAATTAGTTGAGCAGCAACCCCTTCAATGGATCGACTAAGCCCCGAACCGTATAGGGCATCAACTACCAGATCATCGGTATGAATTTCAGGAAAATCGGATTGATGTTTAACTAAAAATAATTCCGGCGTTAACTCCTTTAGACGATCAAGATTTGTTAAAAAGTCGGCTGAGTAAGAATCGGCTTTTAAGTAGTAACAGTGCGCGTTAAAGCCCGTATTAATTAGCAAACGAGCCAATGCAAGCCCATCGCCCCCGTTATTACCGGGGCCACAAAAGATTTTAATCCTTCGATTCTTATGGTATTTGCTTCGAAACCAGTTGAAAATGGCTGTTGCAGCCCGTTCCATCAAATCAATTGACTCAATGGGTTCGTTTTCTATGGTATAAGCATCGATGCTTTTGATCTGGCTTGTTTTGAATACTTTCATTGATTCAGGCTATAGTGCTAAGTTACTAATTTTTCCCGATTGTTTATCCTGAACAGGTCAATTGTAAAAAATCCATTGATGAATCTCCTCTATAAATGTATCCCTCTCCCTTTTTTTAACCCGGTTGATTATGTTAATCCATGGTATTTAGATTTAACAGTTCAACTTCCCTATAACTCCCTATATCTCCGTCATATTCTTAATTCTTCCGGTTCACGGCTCACGGTTCACGGTTCACGAACATAAAGCTCTCCAACCCCCTCATATCCTCAATTCTTCTTTTAACTTTTCACTTTTCACTTTTCACTAGTTCTAACCCCCTCTAACTTCCTCTAACTCCATCATATTCCGCTCATTCCTACTCATTCCTCTAATCCCGTCTGAATCTGTTAAATCATGGCACTTCGGTTAATTGTATTTACAAATTAAAACCAATAAATGGTTATCGCTTTTAACATTTAGGTAAAATAAGCTTAACAAAAACATTATACAACATAATTTGTGGATTTGGAAATAAACCATTAAATACTATTTTTGTCAATCTTGAAAAATTGAAGATAAACCAAAACCATAATTTATATGTTGAAAAATCATCCTAAAGGACTACTGGTAGCGTTCTTCTCCAACATGGGAGAGCGTTTCGGTTTCTACACCATGATGGCCATCCTGGTGTTATTTCTCCAAGCCAAGTATGGCCTATCGGCCGAGGAAGCCGGTGGTTACTACAGCTGGTTTTACTTTGCCATTTATGCGTTAGCCCTTATTGGTGGATTAATAGCCGATGCAACCAATAGGTATAAAACAGTAATTCTGCTGGGGATAATCATTATGTTTGGGGGCTACGCAATGATTGCCATGCCTGGCATGAGCCTAACCATGACATTACTTGGGCTTTTCATCATTGCATTTGGGAATGGCTTATTCAAAGGTAACCTGCAGGCAGTAGTTGGCCAGATGTACGACAACCCTGAATACTCAAAGGTTCGCGATACTGGTTTCATGATTTTTTATATGGGTATAAATGTAGGTGCATTCTTTGCCCCATTTGTTGCAACCGGTATCCGTAACTGGTTCCTTCGCAGCCAAGGCTTTGAGCACGATGCCAGCCTACCCTCGCTTTGCCATGCATTCCTAAACGGTAAGGTAACCGATCCTGAGTCGCTCGCAAAGTTCGAAAGCCTTGCCAGCAAGGTTTCGGGTGCCACTATTACCGGTACTGAACAGCTCACCGATTTTGCTCATAAATACATTGATGCCTTTTCGCGCGGGTATAACTGGGCTTTTGGTGTTGCTGCAGTTGCAATGGTGATCTCGCTACTTGTATATGTAATTTTCAACAAAAAATTACCCAATAAGGAGAAAAAAGTTAGCACTACACCAGCTGCGGGATCGCTATTTACCAAAAAGAACCTTCTAAACGTAATTGTACCCATTGCCCTTGTATTATTGACTGGAGCGATTTTCTGGTTACTCGGAGCCGAAATTGCTTTAGGATTGGCCATTGGTCTATTCTTTGGCTTTGTGGCCATGATGTTCATGATGTCAACCAAGGAAGAACTTCCAAAGGTTACCTCGCTTCTACTCGTATTTGTGGTTGTAATCTTTTTCTGGATGTCGTTCCACCAGAACGGTTTAACCTTGACCCTATTTGCCCGCGACTATACCGTTAAGGAGGTTGGACCTTTCACTAATATCTTCTTCAACTTATGGTCGATGCTTTCGTTTATTGGCACTATTGCTGGTTTAGTGTTAATGTTTGCCCGTAAACAGATTCGTGAGAGAGTAATTGGACTAATAATGTTTCTTGGCCTTGGTTACCTAACCTACTACCAGGCTATCAAATTTGGGGCTTCCAACCCAATTGCCCCCGAGGTTTTCCAATCGTTTAACCCATTGTTCATAGTAGTGCTTACATTCCCTGTTATGGGTGCTTTTGCCTGGATGAACAAACGGAATATTGAGCCCTCAACCCCTAAGAAAATAGGTATAGGGATGATAATTGCTGCAATTGGATTTGTGGTTGTGCTGTTGAGTTCAATTCACCTAATAGCTCCCAAAACCATTGAGGCGCAAGGGCTAACCGAATGGGGCAGGGTTTCGCCTTACTGGCTAATTAGCAGCTACCTGATTCTAACCATTGCTGAGTTATTCCTCAGCCCAATGGGATTGTCGTTTGTATCAAAGGTTGCTCCTCAACGCTTCCAGGGATTAATGCAGGGTGGTTGGCTACTTGCTACTGCCATTGGAAACAAGTTGCTTTTTGTAGGCAGCTTCTTCTGGGAAAGAATTGAGCTATGGCAGCTCTGGACAATCTTTATTGTTTGCTGCTTACTCTCGGCAATTTTCATCTTCTCCATTATGCGTAGGTTGGAAGAAGCAACCAAGTAAAAATCAATTATACTTCTCTTAATCAGTGGGTGCCCATTCAGGTACCCACTTTTTTTTAAAAATGTTAGTGCACATGGTTTTGATTTGGATTGAGTTTCAAGAATACACTTTTGGGTTCCTAATATCTGACTTAAGCTTCCTTGCCTTTCCCTTGTAAAAATAATTTTCCGAAAATGGTGATTGTTAAATTAATTGCACTACCTTTGCAGCGAATTGAGAAACGCTTCAACACAGAATATTTTGCCGCATCTAGCCGATTCCCGACAAAACATCAGTTAAGCAAGGCCTCAATCAAAAAAACAATTTATTTATCAATCACAATCTAATTTTAGTTTATGAACATTTACGTGTCAGGTCTGAGTTACCGCATTAACGATGACGACCTAAGGCAACTTTTCGAAGAGTATGGCCAGATTAACTCGGCCAAAGTAATTACCGACAGGGAAACAGGGCGTTCGAGAGGATTCGGCTTTGTTGAGATGGCCAATGATGAAGAGGCCCGTACTGCAATTGAGGAACTTACCGGCGCTGAATACGATGGTAAGGTAATCAGCGTTTCAGAAGCAAAACCCAAAACCGACAAGCCCCGCAACGGTGGTGGATTCAACCGTGAGCGTCGTGGCGGTGGTTACGGTGAACGTCGTGGCGGTTACAGCCGCGAGGGTCGCGATAGCCGTGGTGGCGGTCGCGGTGGCAGAAGGGATTACTAGGATTCTTTCAAGTATACCAAGTAGAAAGGCAGCCATTTGGCTGCCTTTTTTATTTTACCTCTGTAAACGTTCCACTCTTGTTGCAAAGTACTTGGTGCTGCCCCGCCAGGGAACCCTGATATAGCGTTTCTTGTAATGTATGTTTACCCTTTCACCACTTAGAGCTACCTGCTCTAGCTCCTTTACAAGTTCATGATTACTGGGTTCAACCGAAAAATCGAAGGTTTCAGCAATGGGGCTGGTTCCCCTTAATGCGCCAAACGACTCAAGGCCTAACTTGGCCTCATAGGTTTTGAATATCAAACCTTTCTGGCTAATACGAATTATTTTCCCTGCCATTACGCCTTCCTCATAAGTACCCCAGTAAAGGAATGCAGCTATAGCAACTAGTAATAGCGCAATGAAAAAAAGTATCCTACGAATGATCTTCATTTTTTTCGTCAAATATAACTATTAATGAAATTCAAGAAGCGATTCATGTACGCCCTTATGGATTTCGTACCAGAAATCAAGTGCAGCACTTCGCTTGTCCTCCTCAAAATACTTTATCCATCTGTCGAGTTCAGGATTGCTTGCACCATCAACCTCCTTCTTTTTCCTTAGAAAGGAGTAAACAAAATCGATATTCCTTTCGCTTTCCCAGAATATGGATGCGTTACGGCTGTTTATTCGGCTTGCAGTAAGAAGTATCGATCGTTGAAACTTTTCCTTTAACCCGTAAAGTTGCTCAATTACATCAGGGAGAATATCCTCAGCCCATGCCCTGTGGAAGCGACACATTCCCAGGTTATCCATTACAAGCTCGTTTAGCATGCGCTTAGCGTTTTCCCTTCCCAACTGACGAGGAGGAACAAAATCCTTTCCGTAGTACATGTAGTACTTACCCATAATTGCCATGGGCGATAGTACTCCGGGTGTCCAGTACTGGTTGGGTACCATCCAGCCGGAGCGCGCAAAACCTATGTATATAAACTTATCGAGTACAGATGTTCCCTTACGCCGGGCAAGATGACGGGCAAACTTACGTGCCCCCTCGCGCAAGTGAAAAACTCCATTGGGATTCACCATCTGGTCGAGTAAAGCAATTCCAATGTTAGCGTTATGCATTGAGTCCTCCACAACACGGAAACCATTGGGTGTAAATACGGGAATATCGGCCACGCCAAGTTCTTGAGGCTCTACAAGACCATCGGCCATGCAGTCCATAAGCCACGATAACACACCACCCACCGAAATGGCATCGAAACCAAGCATATCGGCATGGTGGTTTAACTTCTCAGCAGCTCGCTGATCGAATATTCCGCAAAGAGGCCCCATGGTTTGGTAGGGCTCATAGTCTTTTTTGAACTCCCCGTGCATTTTTTTACATACAGCCCCACAAGGTTCACCACAGGTACGTTGCTGCTTGGTTTTAATGGTTTCCTCGTTAAACTGCTTAAGGTAGTGGTTTAGTATGAAATCGTTATGGATTTTAAGGCGTTCCTCCTCCGTCATGTAGATTGTTCGATAGTTGAAGGCCATAATATCGCCCTTCATGGTGGCGTAGTTTACGCCAAAGGTTCCACCGGTTTCAAACTTAGGATCGAAGCGATACTTGGTGGTAGCCTCCATATCCTTGGCAGCAAGGCGTTTCTGGTAGCGATCCTCAAACCAGCTATCGGCAACGGTACGGTCGCGGAAGTCCTCATCGATATATGTTCCACCGTAAATAATAGCAACAATGTTGTGCTGCTGCACCATTTTGGTACCAAAGCCTCCACGGCCAGCCCAGGTGTCAACATAGGTAATCTCATTCTTACGGATTGGAGCTGAGGCAATAGCGCCAAAATCGGTGTACATCGATGCTGGCCCGGTAGCAAGTATTCGGGGTTCATTCTCATAACGGCTACCAAACTGGTTGAGTGCATACTGCATCATGGAGTAAACCCCACCACGACCCTCGGCCCAAATGGTTCGTGGCCGGACAGGGAGAAGTTCTACCTCAATTTCCTCACCATGAATACGGTTAAGATAAAGGATTGACGGTGCTGCAGCCTTACCTACAATGGAAAACATATTTATTCCAAGGTTATCGAATACCAAACCTGCACCCCCCATCGACGATATGTAAAAACCATGCCAACACGGTGATATTCCGTTTACAATCAGGCGGTTAGAACCAGGAAAAATTGAACCAGCTAAAAGTCCAACCCCTATGTTTAAGCTGTTATGCTTATGCGATAGATGTATTCCCAAATCAATCGGCCCAAAAAAATCGCCCACTTGGAAACGGTTCACCTTGTAAAAGCCACTTGCTGCATCTACCATCAGCACTTTTATGGTTGGATTTGATGTGCTCATTCTAGTACGGTTTAAAATTTCAGCTCAAAGATACAAAGGCAAAAATTAACTGTTAATAAAATAACAGATTTTAATATTGCCCATTTCCATTTACAAGTTAAGGTTTTTTGTAGAAATCTATACATTTAAGTTTTAATGCTTAGGCATAGGCTTTCTGAACAAAACATGAATAATTCATTCAGACTTTTTCCCAAGTTAACATTTATCATTTAAATAAGACGAAATCAAACTCAATGAAGTAAAAAAGTAAGGGTAACCTTGCTTGACTCCTATTCTGAAGTTATAGGTTTGCAGGCATTAATTACTATAACTATTTTTGTGCCGTTAATACTACACCATGATACTCAACTTTTTCTTCAAGCACAACGCTTACAAGCATATTTTTTTTGATTTAGACAGAACGCTATGGGACTTTGAGCAGAACATGCGCGATGCGCTTGCTGAAATCTACGCTAACCATAAGCTGGACTTGGCTTTTCCTAATCCTGATACTTTCATTGACTGCTTTAACCGAAACAACCATTACCTGTGGGATAAGTACCTTAAAGGTGAGTTGACTAAGGAAGTTCTGCGCTACAAGCGGTTTGAGATTACCTTGGCTGAGTATGGTATTGAAAGCAAACCCCTTGCCGAAACCATTGGCGATGAGTACTTAACCATTATGCCCTTAAAAACTGCGCTAATCCCTGGCACTCGTGAAACTCTCGATTACCTGGCCAATAGGTATAAGCTACACGTTATCTCAAACGGGTTTAAAGAGGTTCAGCTACCTAAACTGCAAAGAAGCAACATTGATAAGTACTTTGAGTGGGTTGTAACATCGGAACACTCAGGATTCCACAAGCCCGATAAGCGAGCCTTTGGGTATGCATTATCAAAGGCTAACGCCCGTAAGGGCGAGAGTATTATGATAGGCGACGACCTTGAGATAGATATACTGGGAGCAAAGAAGTTCGGTATGGATCAAATTTATTTCAACCCCAAAAGCAACCCTCACCAGGCCAAAGTTACCTTTGAGGTGAGGGAGCTAGTTGAGATTAAAAAAATCCTTTAACCCTAAAAAGGTATATTGGTATTATCAATTCCCTTACCGGGATTAAACGTAAAATCGTCAACAGGGTCGTTGTTCATCTTTGAGCTAAAGGTAACGGGGGCAGAGGATGTATAGGTAGGAGTAATAGTATTGGGAATAATAGTCATATCGTCCAAATCGGAGAATTTAGCCATTTCCTTCTGGAATCGCAGTCGAACATCATCAACTGCACCGTTACGGTGCTTGGCAACAATTATTTCAGCAATGCCAAGGGTTGAATTGCCGCTGTCATCAACATCAAAGCCATAGTACTCAGGGCGGTGAATAAAAATAACCACGTCGGCATCCTGCTCAATGGCACCAGACTCCCTGAGGTCTGAGAGCTGCGGACGCTTATTACCCCCGCGGGTTTCAACTGAACGATTTAGCTGCGAAAGGGCAATGATAGGAATATCGAGTTCCTTTGCAATTGCCTTTAGCGACCGGGAAATGGTGCTAACCTCCTGCTCTCGGTTACCCTTGGTATCGGTTGGGCCGGTCATCAGCTGTAGGTAGTCAATAATCACTATTCCTATGTTGTGCTGCGCCTTAAGCCTCCTACACTTAGCCCTTAGCTCAAATATGGAGAGCGCGGGGGTATCATCAATAAAAATCTTGGCATCGGCTAGCTGCTTGGTTTTAACGGTTAGCTGAGTCCATTCGTCATTCGATAGCCTTCCGTTGCGTATTTTTTCCGAGGGGATGCCCGATTCAGCAATGATCAAACGGTTTACCAGCTGAATGTTTGACATTTCAAGGGAGAAGAATGCCACAGGAACGTCGTACTCCACGGCCATATTGCGCGCCATGGATAGTACGAATGCTGTTTTACCCATTGAAGGGCGCGCTGCCACAATAATTAAGTCCGATTTTTGCCAACCCGAGGTTAACCTATCCAGGTCAGTATAACCAGATGGAACTCCGCTAAGACCATCCTCGCGCTTACCAGCCTCCTCTATCTGCTTGAATGCTTTAACTACAATGTTGCTAATGGGTTGAGTATCGCTTTTAATATTACCCTCTGCCACCTTAAAGAGTTCCATTTCGGAGTAGTCCAGCAGCTCATCAACATCAATATCATCCTCAAATGAACGTCGTTCAATATCGGTGGCAACGCGAATAAGTTCCCGCTGGATATACTTTTGTGCAATAATCTTTGAGTGATACTCAAGGTGTGCAGCAGATCCCACCTTGGAGCTAAGCTCAGTGATGTACGCTGCCCCGCCAACCTCATCGAGCTTGGACTGTTTACGCAACTCCTCGGTTACCGTGAAAATATCGATTGGTTCAAGCCTTGCCGATAAATCCTGAATGGCTTTAAAGATAATTTGGTGTGCTTCCTTATAGAAACATTCGGGCTTAAGGATCTCGCTTGCAATAATTACACCATCCTTTTCAACCATTATAGCGCCAAGCACTGCCTGTTCAATATCAACCGCTTGCGGGGGAACCTTACCTAGCTCCGATACCATTGGTTTAGCTGGTGAATATGGCTTTTTTCCCGTACTTTTTCTCTCTCCGGCCATTTTTATTTGTTTTTGCAAAGCAAAGGTAGAATTTCAATTCGCGAAACGGAAGCTGCATCCCATAGTGTTTTTTCACATTCAAACATCGGTTACTAACAAGTTATTAACCGATGGGGTAAACCCACAAATTCTCAATACAATAGGAAAGTAATAGAAAATGTAGTGAATAAACTGCGGTCACTGAGCCTAGATTAACCGTAACGTTTCTTAAGAATAAGCAACAGGAATGCGCCAATGAATAGTATTGTGTTTGTTACGTATATGAAGGGATCTAAACGGATTAGGCCATAAACAATCCAAAAAACTCCGTTCAGCAGACCAATAGCAATTCCAGACCAAGCCAAATCGTGGGTCTTTTTGGTTTTCCATGAAGTATAAACTTGTGGAAAGAATAAGCTTGCCGCAGTTATTGAACCGAGCAAACCAAATACCTGAGCAACATCAATCATAGCTTAAAAATTAAGCATTAAACCCCAAATGCTTTACAGTCCTAACTCAATTGACTATAATCCATTCAAAGATAGCCATCAAATGGTAAAGAAGTTTTATCAAATCGTTTTTTATTCACAAAATTTTATGTAGACATTTTTCAGGACGGGTCACTTATTTCAGGACTAGACATTCTTTATCCTTTATCCTTTATCCTTTATCCTTTATCCTTTATCCATGTATTTACTATCTTTGTTCTGCTTTTAAAAACTTAAACACCATGAGGAACAAATGGATAGTAGCAGCCATTACCGTTTTGGCCATTCAGGGCTGTAAGGAAAACCGATTCGACTCAATTCAACCCCCTAGAGATGTTGAACCTGTTTCCATTACCAGGTTCGAGAAAGAGCTTTTTAGTATTAATCCTGACAGCATTGAAAAAGCCTTCCCTATTGTTTATCAAAAGCACACAAGTTTCACAAAACTGTTTACTGAGGGCATTATACGAATTGGGAAGAACGATTCCCCCGATTTTTACAGGTACTTAGGGTTATTCCTCACCGATACCATGGTACAAAACGCCAACAGAATGGTTGAGAGTGTATTCCCAGCCAATGCTCCATTTGAAAAGGAGATTAGCGATGCGTTCGCGAGGTACTCTTTCTTTTTCCCAAGCAAACCACTACCAAAGGTTTACACCTATATTTCAGGTTATAACCTATCATTGGCAATAGATGATAGTTTGGTGGCCGTGGGGCTCGACCGCTATTTGGGTAGAAATACCATACAGTATTCCCTGCTTGGCATACCTGTTTACCAGCAACGTAAGATGCACCCCGGTAAAGTTCCATCGGATGTTATGCGGGCCTGGCTGTACAGCGCTTTCCCTTTCCACGATTCAATCAACAACCTACTGAGTAACATGATTTACGAAGGGCAAATCATGTACCTAACCAAGCGGATGCTCCCATATCAACCCGACTCCCTAATTTTTGGTTTTACACCACAGCAGTACAAGTGGTGCCTAAATAACGAGTCTGCCATGTGGACTCACCTTATTGAAAATAAGCTGCTCTTTACCACCAATACTGTTGACATCAACAAGATGATAAACGATGCTCCATTTACATCGGGGTTTCCACAGGAATCGCCCGGAAGGGCTGCAGTTTGGATAGGCTACCGAATTGTTGAGCGCTTTATGGAGCGAAACAAAAATATCGATCTTCAGAGGCTAATGCTTATAAAGGATTATCAGGAAATCCTTACCCTGGCAAGATATAAACCGTAAGCAAAGTTGCCCATAAACAAATTTTGCTGTAACTTGTTATTCATAATTGGTAAAACTTGTATGATGAAATCTACATAAGTTAATAACACTTTCCCTGAATAACCTAAATCATTTTTACTATGAAAAGCGATATTGAAATTGCACACGAAGCTAAAATGAAGCCCATAACCGAGATAGCCGGAATTCTGGGCATCAATCCTGACGATTTAATACCTTACGGTAAGTATAAAGCCAAAATTCCCTTGAGCTACATCGACAAGGAAAAGTATCAGCAAAACAAGTTGATACTGGTATCGGCCATTTCACCAACACCTGCCGGAGAGGGGAAAACAACAGTATCAATTGGCTTGGCGCAAGGCCTTAACCGAATTGGTAAACAAACCACAGTGGTTCTCCGTGAACCCTCGCTAGGCCCTGTGTTCGGTATAAAAGGAGGAGCAACCGGTGGTGGATACTCACAGGTTCTTCCCATGGAAGATATCAACCTTCATTTTACTGGCGATTTCAACGCCATTGAAAAGGCACACAACCTTCTTGCTGCGCTAATAGACAATAATTTACAAAGCAAAAAGCGTTCCCTTGGCATCGATCCCCGTACTGTGCACTGGAAGCGAGTGATGGACATGAACGACAGATCGTTGCGCCACATCATTGTTGGGCTGGGTGGTACAACCCATGGGGTACCCCGCGAAACCGGATTTGATATAACAGCTGCTTCGGAGGTTATGGCAATACTCTGCCTAGCCGAAAACATGGAAGACCTGAAGCAGAGGTTAGGGAAAATCTTTGTGGGCTATACCTACGATAAAAAGCCCATCTATGCTCGCGATTTACATGCCGAGGGTGCCATGGCTGCGCTTTTACGCGATGCCATAATGCCTAACCTAGTGCAAACCATTGAGAATACCCCTGCCATTATTCATGGCGGACCATTCGCCAATATAGCCCAGGGAACCAATTCGGTTTTAGCCACAAAAATGGGACTCTCGCTCAGTGAGTTCGTGGTTACCGAGGCTGGTTTTGGTTTCGATCTGGGAGCCGAAAAATTCATTGATATCAAGTGCCAGTATGCAGGGTTAAAACCAAGTGCAGTTGTACTTGTAGCCACAATAAGGGCTCTCAAATACCATGGCGGGAAGCCACTTAAGGAGGTTTCACAACCCGATGTAGAGGCTCTTAAAAAGGGTATTGGCAACCTGCAAAAGCATGTGGAAAACATGAAGTTATTTGGCATCTGTCCCGTGGTAGCCATAAATAGGTTTACAACTGACACCAACGAAGAGGTTGAATACATAAAAAGCGTTTGCAGGGAAATGGATGTTCAGGTTGCTGAGGTTGATGTGTGGGGTAAAGGTGGCGAGGGTGCCATAGAACTGGCTAAAATTGTTAACAAGATTGCCATGAATTGCCCATACCAGCATAAAACCCTTTACGACTGGAACTGGACACCCGAAGCAAAAATCGAAACCCTTGCCAAGAAGATATACGGTGCTGAAGCTGTAGATTACACCGCTCAAGCAAAGGAGGATTTAAAGAAGGTATACTCACTAGGGCTCGACAAGCTGCCAATTTGTATGGCAAAGACCCAAAAATCGCTCTCCGATAATCCTGACCTGCTTGGCAGACCAAAGGATTTTGTGGTTACTGTTAGGGAAATTGAGGTTGCTGCTGGCGCAGGATTTATCATTCCAATTGCCGGACAGATAATGCGTATGCCCGGATTACCCGATGAACCTGCAGCCGAGCGTATTGATGTGGGTAACAATGGAGTTATCAGCGGACTATTCTAACCTCACCTTTAGCCAAAAAAAGGTTGGCGCTTTGCCAACCTTTTTTTATACTTACTATGTTGAAACGGAAAGTAATTACTACAAAGCCAACTCAAACATAAATTCAATAACCCCCTTACATTTTCCTTTGGAAATACTTCGGTTTAAATCAATAACAAACTTATTCTTTTTGTAGATATGATAGGCTAATCCAATAATCTCGCGAGTTTTCTCAATATCTGTTCCGGCATAGTCAGTATAACGCATAACACCGTAAGCACCAAACAAGCTGAAGCGGTTTTTCAAGAACTTTACTTCTAGGAAAGCATTCAAACCCTTAGCTGTGTATGAGTTGCCCAAAGAATCGGCCAGTGTACCCTCATGGTTTCCTAGCGAACGGAATAGCTGCCCTGTAAGAACAAGTCTGCGAGATTCATAGCTCAAGAAACCCGTATGTGTATCCCAATCGGGGTAGAGTGCTGTATTACCCTTACCATGTGCTCCTGCATAGGAAAACTGTAAACCAGGTAAACGCTCAGGCATTGGCCGTACACTTAACCTCCACTGAAAAGTTTTATTGTTATTGTATTCAAGAGCATGGTAACTACCTCCGTTAAAAACCCCCACAGCAATTGACCCAAATTTGCCGGGATAAGCATTGCTGACAGTTTTTTGGTAACCCTCATCAATCTTTCCACCCAGTAAAACCGATGTGGTAACCCCGAAATCGGCCGATGTGAGGATTTTCATGTCATCGAGATACTGGCTAGCAACAACCCTGTACGCGTTAACCTTTTCCTCAAAATCGATAAAAGGGGTAGGAACCTCTCCAATTAATAGTTTAGGGCTTGTGAATACCCCATAACTGCCCTCGTCTTTAAGCTCAACATAACAATACTTTAAGCGCATTTCAAGGTCGCCTTCACCATCGCCTTCCTTGTCAATTGTTAGGTCGGGAGCTATGCGCCCGGATAGATACTTGTTCAATGACTTATCAAAGGTGATATATCCCCTTTTTACGACAAACTCGTTATAGTTTCCATTGCCTTCCTCATAATACCTGTAGCCAAGAAAAATTTGGGTTGAAATCTTACTGCTTTCCAAAAACTGCAATATCCTTTGATTTTGATGGTAAATTATTGAGTCGTTTACCTCTTGCGCATAAACAAAATGTTGCAAAACCATTAAAGCCGATAGGAAAACAATATTTCTCATTGCTAAAAATTTTGTGCAAAGATAGTTACGTCTATGTAAACTATATGTTAAGGTTTAAACGGTATGTTAAGTTAATGTTAAGTTTATCCCAAGTAACATGAATTTAGAGGAATTAGTCGGAATGATTCGGAATGATTCGGAATGATTCGGAATGATTCGGAATGATTCGGAAACAAAAGAATATGACTGAGTTAGAAGAAGTTAGAGGGAAAGTGAACAGTTAAGCCCAACAAGAATATGACGGATAGAGCTAGCAAAGTTGGCTGCCACATTAGGTGTAATGAGATGTTTCGCTAACGCTCAACATGACAATAGTTTCACGAGCAACGAACACCGTTTCCAGCCCCGCAGGGGCGTAATATTTGTAACACTATGATTATTCCCACATGTATAGCGATGCACGTAATACATTTTCCAAAGAGCAACACTGAAACTTTGCATCGCAAAGGAAAAACATCGCAAAGAGTGATTTTCACGTTCTTTCTTGT
>ERZ795060.335-NODE-335-length-66876-cov-6.685383_pt1 | contig 66876 bp, 43 predicted proteins | sample MGYA00375144_ERZ795060 | MGnify/ENA primary metagenome ERZ795060 (study PRJEB30189, sample SAMN05720157) | activated sludge metagenome | isolation source: anaerobic digester from wastewater treatment plant | place: Japan | collected 2015-05-15 ... | reverse complement strand
GGGGCCGGCCTGGAGGAAAGTACGCCTGGAGAATTTCATCTGATTTTCCTGCATAAAGATGACCTCGGTTTCTCACCGGCATTCCTGTTTGTTGGATCAGAACCACCGCGATCCCGGCTCCCTGGCACTCTAGCCATATCGGCCAGCAAAATCCATAGCCTGAACGTGAAGCCAGTCAAGAAGGAGAATTGGATGCTTTACGACGGAATCGCCTTTCCCTATAGTACGTGCGGTCTGCTTGTGGGAGATAAGAAATGAACGGCTGTGACAAGGATTGGCTGGGAACGTGGACAGGCCGGAGGGGGATAGATCAGCATAAAATGAGCATGGCTCATGAATTTTGGTGGCCGCGGGTGGCGGCATTCCTGGCGTTTCTCGGCGTGGGGGCGGCCGTGGTGTGTCTGCCCGGTTTCCGTTTTGCGTATAGCGATACCGATTACCTCAGTTTTTTGCTGGCCCGGGGATTTTTTCAAGAAGTCTTGGTGGATCAAGGGCTGCCGGAGTGCCTGCCGTTGCAGAATGGGAATTTGTTGGTCATTGCGCTGATCCGGTTGGCGGAGGCCATCCCGGTTTCGCCCGGGATTCTGCTAGGCATGGGGCAGGGCATTTTGGCCGCGATGTTGTTTGGGCAGATGCAAAGGCTGGCACGGCGGTGGGTGGCGGCGGAAGACCGGATGTATGTTTTCTGGCTGGTCTTGGCGCAACCAGGGATCTGGCGAATGCTATTTTGCGCGCCCGGGGAGGGGGTAACCGCTGTTTTGTTTATCGGCGCGCTGGCCCATTCTCCCCTGAAAGGAGAAAAGGCTTCCTGGTGGCCGGTTTGGTTGTTTCTGCTGAGTTTTAGCGGTTTGGACGGATTCTTTTTGGCCCTTTTATTGGCCTTGTGTTGGCCCTTAGGAGAGGGAATCGCCACAAGACAGGGCGATGAAACCTCCGGATCGTGGCCGGTCACCGCCGTCTTGTCTATTGCCGCCATTATGCCTTCCGTTTTGTTCTATGGCTTATTGACGTTGCAATGGGGAGTGCTTGCCGGACCCCGCCTGGCCGGTTTTCCCAGCTTGTCCGGCGATGTGGCGGTTGAAAAACTGCTGAACGGCTTGTGGACGCAGCACATCCAGGAATGGTTGATCTGGGCCGGGAAGGGATTTACCCGCGTTCCGGTCAATGTGCCCCTGTTCGGGATTTTGTTCTTCCTGGGCATCGCGGCGGCCTGGAATGACGAAGCCGGAACGCGGATTTTGGCTATTCGAACCGCTTGGTTGTTCTCCCTGGCTTCCATAGGATGGGCTTTTACCGCCCCAGGCGCCGCGCGGCAGGGAACATGGGCGTTGTTTTTTTTCGCCTTGATATTCGTTCTGCGTGGCGCGAGGTGGCTGCTGGATTGCCTGGGTGTGAGGGACAGCAGATGGTCAATCGTTCCGGTTTTCCTGCTGGCGGGGCTGTCGATCATCAGCGCGCCCCTGGAATGGGAGGAGATCACCGTCCGCGCGCGCTATTTCCAACAGGTTTGCGAATCGATTGAGAAAGTGTTGGAAATCCGTGGGGAAGGGGAGACCGCCGCAGTCCGTTTCTCGCCCGTCGTGTTTAGCCTGGCCGTGAATAGACTCCATCCCATCCCCTATCCCGCCGGTTTGACCTTGGAATACGGGATCCATGAGTCAGGATCCCGGCGGGAGGGGATCCGGTTTGATTTTCGTCAATCCCGGATTCCTGACCAAGTCATTTATTACCCGGATTTGGAGGAACAATGGCGTCCAGAGTTAACCGTGATGGGGACCGGTATCCGATCCCTGTGGGAAGCGGCATTAGATCCATTTTATGAGAAATCTCGAGAACACAATCTCGAGGTGTATCAGCGCGCGGCACCCAAGGAGATGATCGCGGCGGTTTGGGCGGAAGATCTTCGCCTGGAAGGTAACACAAGATCCCCTGCCGCCCCGGAGGACCTGGAAGCACTTGGCGGAGCGCCGGCCGTTGGAATGACGGATCCGCTTGCAGTGCCGCGTTCCATGCCCGTGGGGATGAAATGGGATTTCGAATCGGGATTTGAAAATACCCGGCGGCTTGGATTGGCTTTCGGATTTCACCCGCCGATACGGCCCGCCGCCGCCGGCCTGCGGGGAGTGGTTTCGGGGACGGATGAGACCGCCGGATTGCTGGGCGTATTGCGTTCTGAGCCGTTCCGCATCGAGGGAGAAGAAATGACTTTCGTGGCGGCCCTGCCGGAAGATTCCACGTCAGCCTTTTTCTGCCTGGCCGTGTACCAGGAAACGCCGTACGGTGAAAGCGGAGAAACGCGGCAGACGCGGCATTTGTTTGAATACGAACCTCCCGCGCCGCTGATGCCGGATACGTTTTATTATGTGTTGCCTGCCAATCTCCGATACTCAGGGAATACCGTGACCGGTTGGCGGGTGGTCCGCCTGTTACAGCAAACTCCTGACTCCCAGCCGCAATGGGTGCGCTGGTCGCTTGATCCCTGGATCAACCGTCAGGCCGTCTGGCTGGCTGCCGACCGCGACCGGAACCATTTTTTGTTCGTTGACCAGATCCAGCAATGGAAACGCCCCCCCGGCTTGTATTTCACTTTTGAAGACGGCCATTACGGGGACTGGGAAATCACGGGCGAAGCCTTCGGTTCCCGGCCGGCCAACGGCCCCTTGGCCGGCCAACGGCCCATCGCGGGGTATGAAGGCAATTTTCTGATCAATTCGTTCTTTGGAGGATCCGACCGCCCCACCGGCACGTTGACCTCACCGTTTTTCATCATTCCCGGCCACCGGATGGAATTCTCCATCGGCGGGGGAGAAGACCTGGAGCGGGTTTATTTAGCCTTGCGGGTGGGAAACCAAGTGGTACTGCGGGAAACGGGAGAGGATTCCGAAACGCTCCGCCGGGTCGTTTGGGATGTCGAACCATGGGCGGGGAAGCCGGCGCGAATTCAAATCGTGGACCGTTCCTCCGATCCCTGGGGGCATATCCTGGTGGATGATATTCGGTTTTACGCGCGGGAGGAAAACAACGCCAGCCATTCTCAATAAAAATAAAAAATAAAAAATAGAAAATGGTTCCGTAAAATTGGCCCCGCAACGGGAATCGGCTTTCCGGTTCAGCCATTCTCATTTTTCTGAATTTATCCGGGCCCAAGGGGAATGGGAACGAAAATAACGCAGCCATTGGGCGATGACGGCGCTGGGGATGTCTCCTCTTTCTTCATATTCCTCCACGGTCTTGCCCCAGTAGAAAGTGATCCAACCATCACAGAATTCCCGGGATCGGCTGATGAATTGATCCGCCTCTTGGATGCCGCATTCGAGCGGAAAAATCTCTTCCACGACGAGAGGTTTGCCGATCTCGTATTCTTTTAACGCGGCAAGGGCATTATCGATGTCACCCTTTTTGGGATAGAAATGGACGCTGACGAAGTCCAGGAGCTCACCGGCTTCCGGTGAGTAGAACAGAGGCTTGGCGCCTTTGAATGTATAAGCCCAAGGAATTACGCCCACGGTGATCAAGTGGCGGGCATCGGCCTTGCGGATGGCCAAGGCCAGTTTCCGAATCCAATCCCGCGCGACGGTCACAGGAGCACGCCCAGCCAGGTCGAGCGTGATGCGTTGAACGAAATATTTCCCTCCCAGTTCTCCTGTCAGCCAATCCGTCTCTTTTTTATCTCTTCCGGCCAGAATCGGCTCGTTCATCAGATCGTAGCAAAAGATGGCGGGGCTGTCGCGGCACACTTCGGCTACCGCTTGCCAGAACCGCTCCTGCACGTCCCAGCGCGCCGCTTCATCCAACAATTCGTACCAAGAAGGAATGTCTTTTTTGTGGTAACAACCCAGGCCGGTCACATCGAGGTACAATCCGGTTTCTTCCGCCAACCGGACTAATTTCTTCAGGAGAGCCAGGTTCGCCGTGTTGGTTTTTTCCGCCGTCTCCATGAATCGGCCTGTCTGGAGGTGGATGCGCACCACATTCGCCCCCAGCGCCTTGATTTCCCGGAAATCCTCGGCCACCGTTTCCCATTCCTTTTCCCAGTAATCTTCGAGCAATCGGCCGGTGTCATCGTGGTCGTAGTTGACTCCCCACACGATAAAGCGATTGCCCGATTGCGCGCCGATAAAGTGGCTCTTATCCGGGCTGACCTGGATCCATTCCAAAGCGGGGAACGGCGGCAGGAGAACGCCCGTACGGTTTTCATCTGATGGGCAGGCATTTGACGCGAAGGCCGCCAAGAGAAGCACGAGCCGGACTGCGAGAAGGGATGGGGGGATGATCATTTTTTTCACTCACCCGGCCAATGGATTTTTTTGGTACGGGGTAGCTGATTGAAGCCCCATAGTTACAATTTCTGCACCGTGTAGCCTTCAGCGCCGAGGGCGGAGATGATTTGCTGGACATGATCGCCTCCCCGGGTTTCGAGGGTGATGTCCAAGAAAGTTTTGCCCAGCGCGGCATTCATGAAGGACCGGTTGTGATAGACCTCCAGCACGTTGGCGCGGTAGCGGGCGATGCAAGCGGATACGATGGCCAGTTGGCCGGGAGTGTCCATCAATTCAACCCGTAATCGGACCATCCGCCCGTCTTTGATGAGGCCCCGTTCGATGATGCGGGACAAGAGGTTTATATCGATATTCCCGCCGGAGAGGATCAAGACTGTCCGCTTGCCCTGCAAGCCCAGATCATGATAGGCCAAGGCGGCGAGGGGGGTGGCGCCCGCGCCTTCCACTAAAGTTTTTTCGGTTTCCAGCAGAGTCAGAATGGCAGCGGCGATCTCTTCCTCGTCTACCAACACGATGTCGTCCACGTATTTCTGGACGATGGGGAAAGTCAGGTGGCCGACGCTTTTCACAGTGATGCCGTCGGCCAACGAGGGTTTGGATTTCATCGGAATGATCCGCCCGGCCTCGATAGAGTATTTCATGGAGGGTGTCTGTTTCGTTTGCACGCCGATGACCCGGCATCGGGGATATAGTTCCTTAACCGCCACCGCAATCCCGGAAATCAGTCCCCCGCCGCCGACGGGCACCAGGACCGCTTCGGGATCGATGCCGTCGGCGTGGATTTCCAAAGCGATGGTGCCTTGGCCGGCCATGACCTTTTCGTCATCGAAGGCATGAATGAAGTTCAAACCTTCGGATTGTTGTTTGGAGATGGCTTCTTCGTAGGCTTCGTCGTAATTGCGGCCGGTGAGGATCACTTCGGCGCCGTACCGGCGCGTGGAGGTCACCTTGTTCAAGGGGGTGGCCTCGGGCATGACGATGATGGCCTTGCTGCCTAGTTGGCGGGCGTGATAGGCGACGCCTTGAGCGTGATTGCCCGCGCTGGCGGCGATGACACCCCGTGCCCGTTCTGTTTCGCTGAGATGCAACAATTTGTTCAAGGCGCCCCGTTCCTTGAACGATCCGGTCATTTGCAGGTTTTCCAGTTTCAAATAAACTTGACAGCCGGTAAGTTGGCTGAGGGATTGTGTCAACACGCAGGGGGAATGGTAGATGGCGTTCCGGATGGCTTGATACGCCTCGTCCACGTCGCGCAGGGTGATCATGGAGTTACTCCTGGGCGGGATGATTTTTTACAAACTATAATCAGATGTTCCGCCGCGGACACCATATGGGGATCTTCGCAGGTTTCTAGAATCAGTTGGACCAGGTTTCCCCAGGTCGGCGCGTCCTGGGCGGCCTGATTCACCGGTTCATCCAAAAACGCGGCCACTCCATGGGCGGAAGCCATGGTCAGCCGGTCGAAACCGGTTTCTTCAAACCAGGATTGTATCTCGTTCACATCACAATAATAGCTCTGGGGAACACGGGCGGCCGGGGATGATCCCTGGCGGAGGATATCTTGCATCGCTTGCCAGTCTTCCGGCCGGAGAGGGTGAAAACCGCCGCCGCGCAAGGTGTCCCGTATATAGGCGGGGCGGGGGAGCAGGGTGGCGAAAAGGGGAGCGTTGGCCTTCATAACCCGGGCGCATTCCCGCAAGCAAAGCAGACGATCGTCCCGCTTCGGTAAATGGTAGAGCGGCCCCATGCACAACACCGCGTCGAAACAGGAATCGGGGAAGAAGTTCAAACACCGGGCGTCTCCCACCCGGCATTCCTCTACCCGTCCGGTGAGTCCCGCGGCCTGGATTTTCTCCCGGGCCCACGCAATGTGGCGTTCGGCCAAATCCACCAAGGAGACGTGGTACCCCCTTTGGGCAAGTTCGAGGGTATAACGTCCCGGCCCGCCACCCAGGTCCAGCACCCGGCCCTCGGGCGGGAGATAACGGGAGAAGAGATGAAGCATCACTTCCCACTCCAAGCGGCGGTAGGGAGTGGAGAAAAGGCGGTTCCATTCGAGCTCCGGTGCCTGATTATAGTAGCCGGCGGTGTCAGAAATCATAAAGGATTTATGGTTGTTCGATGCCTTTCAAACGGCGATTGTTGGATGAGCGCTGCCAAGCCGGGATGTTTTTCCCCCGGATGCAAAAGAGTTTAGACTAAAAAACCAAAAGGAGACTCATAATTGCAGAAAGAATTGCTGAAAAAGGCTGTATTTCGTTGTTACAGGGTTTGTTACAGGGTGCCCATCACCCCGGCCTTCTTCTGGTGGAAGCGAATGCCGGAATCGTATGGATGTTCACCCTGGCCCTCGGCGTGGATAAACAAAAAAACCGGAAAGAACGATTCCTCCCGGCCTTTTTTGTCTGGTTCAAATAGAAGATTCAAATAGAAAAATAGGATGTTGGCTTCTAGACCTCCTTACGCGATTGGTTTGCATGGCGTTCATTTCAGAACGAGGCGAATTATGGCGCACTCTCCCGCCGGTTGTCAATGGCCTGAAACGGTTGGAAGACACTTTTTATGTTATTTGGCGGTTCTCTGGACCAGCTGGGATTCCGGACTCAGCCCGATCCGCGGTAAGTATTTTAAAGGATCTTGGTTCTGCTTGTTCCGCAGGACCTCGAAATGCAGATGCGATCCGGTGGTATAGCCTGTGCGGCCTACTTCGGCAATCAGGTGACCTTGATCCACTCGTTGTCCGGTCCGGACGTGAATCTTACGGCAATGGGCATAGACGGTTTCCAAACCGTCGTCGTGCTTGATTACCACCACCAGCCCCATGCTTTTTCCCCGCCAATCCGCGTAAATCACCACACCCTCCAGAGCGGCGCGGATCGGCGTTCCCTCGGGAGCGGGTAAATCAATGCCATGGTGAAAGCGCACGCTGCCGCCGATGGGATGTTTCCGCCATCCGAATCCGGAACCGAGTTTGGCGTTGGCGATGGGCAAAATCATGGAAGAGGATGGGGTGCGGTTGGGGGGGAGGAAGGAGGTTTTGGCCCCCGGGATGAAGATCTCATCTCCGGGCAACATGCGCTTGGGATTGATGGTGGGATTGTACATCACCACTTTTTTGTAATTGACGCCATACTCCTGGGATATATCCCACAGGTTTTCTCCTTTGCGGATTTTGTGTTTAACCCCATTCACCGGAATCAGTTTCGGTTGGGGTTTGGGATCGGCCGCGGCGACTGCCGGAGGGGGGGCAGAGGATTGGATTTTCGACTTTTCTTCATCGGGGATCGAGGGGGTGATGAGATTCAACGCCGCCTTGGGCGCGGCATCCGGCATGGAAGGCTGCTTATAGGATTCCACCGGCAAACCAGTTATGACGATCACGAACGGTTCAGGAGAATCCATCCGTTCGGGATACAATTCTGGCGGGATTTCTCCCAGTTCTACGGCGGATTCTTCGCTGGGCGCCCATACCAGGGGACTTTCGTTATCCGATTGGGTCAAAGCGAGTCCATCCAGATCGAGGGGTATGGCCGGCTCGGGCCATAGGGCAAGGTTATTCAGCACATAAGCGGCGGAAGCCAGACCGAGAAACGCGCAAAACGCCCACCGGCTGAAATCGAGCCAGTGATCGGAAATATGGAGATCAGCCGATTTTACCATCCGTATCCCAACCATCACTACAGTCAACATGCTGGTTGCTCTCCTTGGTGTAACTGGATTCTTTCCGAATCGCGGTCTCCCATTCCGCCGGAAGGAATCATGCAAAGGTAATAAAAAAAACATAGATCCCCCGAAGGGATTTTTCATACCTCCAGTCATGTCGCAGGGTCTGAGTATTCCCTAGCCAAGGCTTCCCTGCTTGTCTTATGGGAACTCACTCGGACCCCTCAACCTTTTTGTCTCACCGAAAGAATCAGTCGTAATTCATTCCCAGTAATTGTTCAATAACATGATAAACCACATAAAAGACGGGGTAACTTAAAATATTTTCAGCCTCTTGTCAATATACGAGTGATAAAAAAAGTACCGCGGCCTGCTTTTCCCTTATTATTGTAAATAATTACATTATTTTACCGACTCGTTCCTCTGGCAACGAAGAGAGAGGGGGCCGCCATATGTAATATCGGTTGCCGCATGTAAATTATGATATGAATATTTTAAAATAATCCATTTTTTTGCTATATGGGAAGCAGGGTGGGACGCGGGAGCCTGGGAAGAGGAATATCGGCGGCCGGCCGGGGGAAAAATGATTGGGGGGAGGAATTTGGGTCCTTTCATCCGGCTCAAAGCATGATAGTGTATAAGAGGGGCCGCGGCGCCCTGCATCAAGGATTGGTTAATTTGCTGAAAAATGAATGATTCGGGAACGCATTCACGGAAGGTTTCGCGGCCCAAAACATATTGTAAGTGGCTGGAAATTTTTTCTTTGATCCTGATGGGGTTACTGCCGCTCCGGGGTTGGACGGGAAATCCGATCGTTTTGCCATCCGGAGCCGTGTTGCGCTGGACGACGATGGAATTATCCTATCACCTGGACCGGGGATCTCTGGGGCCCTACTCGGAGGAATTCATCCAACAACTGATCATCAAGGCCTTTTCCGAGTGGAATAAAGTTCCGTTTTCCACACTATCCTGGAGCCTGGGAGGCTACTTGAATCCGGCGGATTCACTGGATGGATCGCTATATTATGTGGGGGTTCCCGACGATGGGATCAATCCGGTCATTTTCGATTCCAGGGGTGATTTGATCGATTTGTTGAATGGAGAGGGCGCGTCGGACTATCTGTTGGGATTGGCGATTCCCTATTACACCACCCAGGGCAAGATTCAGGAGGTGGAGATCATTGTCAATGGCAAAGGGCTCCACGGCCGCTCCACGGAAGCGCAGCGGTTGTATGCCACGATGCTGCATGAGATCGGCCATATTTCTGGATTGGGCCACACGCAGTTGTTGACAGAGTTCGCGTTCGACAGCAACCGGGGAAACAATCTCTTTCTTCCGGTTATGTTCCCGGTCGAACCGGTGGATCTGGTATCGTCCAATTCGCTCAGTTTGGATGACATGTCCACTCTCGAAACCTTATATCCGCGGCCGGATTTTCATCAAGCGCGGGGAAGCATCGTGGGTACCGTGCAACGGCCCTGGGGGGATCCCGTCCAGGGTGCCAATGTCGTGGCGGTGAATGTGAACGAACCCTGGGTATCAATCTACGCCACGGTTTCCGATTTGGAAATCGATCAAACCGGAGCGTTCCGGTTTTACGGCCTAACTCCCGGTGTATATGAAATTTACATGGAACCGATCTGGCCGATGTTCAAGGGAACCGCCGGCGTGGGGCCCTTTTCCGCCACGGAGGCCGCGCCCTCCTTCAACAACCCCGTTAAGAAGGAATATTATAATGGAGAAAGGGAATCCGGTTTCATCAACCGCGATGATCCCGAAGACCGGATTCAATTGGTGGTGCGGCAAGGAGAGACCGTGACGGATATCGATCTGATCTCCAACGAAGAGGTCGAGGTGCCGGTCCGTGAATGGAGTTTGTATTGAGGGCGGGGATATCACCAGCCGGCAGGCCTCTTTGCGTTCTCGTTGGAGAAGGGAATGGGAAAGAGTGGATGATTTCCTGGTTTTTAATCAAGAAAGCGGAAGGAGCGAGCGATGCAAGTCAACATCACCAGCCGCAATCACGCGTTGTCGGATTTCCTTCGCGATTACATCCAAAAGAGGATCAACAAATTGGAAAAATATGTCCATGGGGAAGGTTCGATCCACGTGGTGTTGGAGCGGGAGGAAGACGGACCGCAAGTCGTGGACATCACCCTGCACGCCTGGCACAAGGTCATGCATACCCGGGAGGAAGGAGACAAGGTCCGGGATTGCATTGACAAAGCCGTTGCCAAAATCGAAGCCCAGATGCGCAAGCATAAAGAAAAAACCACGGAAAAGAGGCCATGAACATCATGCATCCCTTGGAACGAATTCTCGAGAAGGCCAAAGCGGACTGTCAACGGATCGTGTTGCCCGAAGCCACGGATCCCCGGATGTTGGAAGCCGCCCGCCGGGCCGTGGATGAGAACCTGGCGGCCATTGTGCTGCTGGGGAATCCGGAGGAAATCGAAAAAGCGGCCCAGTCTCAAGGGGTTTCCTTGCAGGGCATGACGGTGATGGATCACCAGGCCCATCCCCGCCGGGAGGAATGGATCGCGGAATACGCCGAAAAGAGGAAAAACAAGGGGCTTACCCTCGAACAAGCCCGTGAGGCGATGAACGACCCTTTGTATTACGGAGCCATGATGGTGCAAAAAGGGGAGGTGGACGGCATGGTGGCCGGCGCGGTCAACTCCACCCCCAACGTGATCCGGGCGTCCTTGCACATGATCGGCCCGCAAGAAGGCATTAAAACAGTATCTTCCTGCTTCTTGATGATCGTTCCTGATTGCCCCTATGGCGCCAACGGGGTGTTGATGTACGGGGACGCGGGGGTGGTTCCGGATCCCAACGAGGAGCAATTGGCGGACATCGCCCTCGCCACCGCCCAATCCATGGAATCCCTGGTGGGCGTGGAACCGATTGTCGCGATGTTGTCATTTTCCACGTATGGCAGCGCCAGTCATCCCTTGGTCGATAAGGTCAAAAAGGCTACCGAAATCGTGAAAAAGAAAAAGCCGGGCCTGAAAGTGGACGGCGAGCTGCAGGCCGACGCGGCCTTGATCGAGGCTATCGGCCAGAAGAAAGCGCCCGGCAGTCCCGTCGCGGGTAAAGCCAACACCTTGATCTTTCCGGATTTGAACGCGGGAAACATCGCTTACAAACTCACCGAGCGGCTGGCCAAGGCCGAGGCGTATGGGCCGCTTCTCCAGGGACTCGCGCTTCCCGTGAACGACTTGTCCCGGGGATGCAATGCCCGGGATATATTCAACACCATCGCTATCACCAGTGTGGAAGCTCAAGCCGTCAAGGCCCGGCGGCCGTGAGCGCGGGAGGACTATGCGGCGGATCATCCAAGGATCAGCGAAAGGGATTAATCAACATGAAAATCTTCGTGCTCAACTGTGGCAGTTCCTCCGTAAAATTTCAATTGATCGAGACCGACCTGGAGCGGATTAGCAAGGAAGATGAAATTGTGCTGGCGCGGGGTATAGTCGAAAAAATCGGCCTGTCCCCCGCGATCATGCGTTACCAGGTGGTGAACAAAAATCCCCTGTTCTTGGCGGAGAAAAAGGACGAATTACCCCCGGAAGAAAAAACCCCTATGGAAATCCAGGATCATGGGGAGGCGATAACCTCCGCCCTGAAGGCCTTGACCGATCCGAAGAAGGGGGTGGTTTCCTCGCCGGACGAGATCGCCGCCGTCGGCCACCGGGTGGTGCATGGAGGCGAGCGGTTTAAAGAATCGGTGGTAATCAATGAAGAGGTGTTGAAGAGCATCACGGCGTGCGTGGAATTCGCCCCGTTGCACAATCCCCACAACCTCCGGGGGTATTATGCCTGCAAGGAGCTGTTGCCCCATTGCCCGCATGTGGCCATTTTCGACACCGCGTTTCACCAGAGCATGCCCCGCCGGGCGTTTTTGTACGGATTGCCTTACCAGATCTATCAAAAATATGGCATCCGGCGGTATGGTTTCCATGGCGTGTCGCACCGCTATGTTTCCTACCGGCTGGGGCAATTGTGCGGCACCCACCGCGATTATATGAAAGTCATCACCTGCCATTTGGGCAATGGTTGCAGTTGTGCCGCGATCGACCACGGCAAATCCATCGACACCTCCATGGGATTTACCCCGCTGGAAGGCTTGTTGATGGGCACCCGCACCGGCGATCTCGATCCCTCCATCATTCTGACGCTGATCGCCAAGGAAGAACTAACCCTCGGCGAGGCCAACAATCTGATGAACAAGCATTCCGGCCTTCTGGGAATTTCGGGCGTCTCCAGCGACATGCGGGAAATTCAAAAGGCGGCCGAGGAGGGCAACGAGCGCGCCCAGCTCGCGATCGACATGTTTTGCTACCGGATGCGCAAATACATTGCCGCGTACGCCGCCAGCATGGGGGGGGTAGACCATGTGGTCTTCACGGGCGGCATCGGAGAAAATTCGCCTCTCATCCGCAAGCAATCCTGCGAGGGGCTTCAATTCATGGGGATTGAGATCGACGACGAGAAGAACGAGGCCTGCGCGGGGCGGGAAGGGAAAATTTCCTTGGAGACCGCCAACGTGGGCGTCTGGGCGATTCCCACCAACGAAGAACTGGTCTACGCGCGCGACACGGTCCGCTGCATCAGCGGGCAGATCAAGGAAGAACCGCGCCCCACGGCCGTGAAACGGTAAGGAGTGTTTTTCTTGGCTGCTAACCGCTGGATAATTTAATTGGATATTCTAAAAACCGAACCGGGGCCCAAAGCATCATGCCCCGGTTCTTCTTTACCGCCCTAAAAGAGTGTCCATTCCGCCTCTCCGCGCTCGGTTTCATGAGTTCCATTCAAAATACGAATTCTTGACTTGAAGGAAGCGTTCCCGGTACACCTCCCGGGCGATGCAGGCGATGTCGTAGGTTATTTTTTGGTTGATCGTCCCGCCCGCGAGCGAGCCCAGGATGGGGACAAATTGCGCCGCTTTGCGCCCGCCCATGCGAATGCCGATTTTTTGGGCGGCCTTGGCGAATCCCTGGACGAAGAGGCGTTTCTGCAGGAGGCGGAACGGGGTTTGGCCGGTCAACAGGGAAGCGGCGGTGCGCATTTCGTTCATGAGCGATTGCCGTTCCTTTTTGGCGGGATGCTGGTAGGCCTCGGTCAGCAACTTGGCGGCGAAGAGCTTTTCCTCCGGCCGCGAAACATCGAAGCCGTAACAGTAACCGACTTGCTGAATGGTGCGCAGCTGCAAGGCGAGAAGCGAAACAGCATCAGCGGAAAGCAGGAAGATACCGCCGAAACCGGTAGCCGCCCCCTCGGCCGCCGACAGCCAGCGGCCTTTACGGATGTATTCCTCGGCCACGCTGTCCACAAGGTCCACATCCAGAAGGCGGATGTCGGAAAGGCACTGGACCTCGGGATTCTCTTGCCGAAACCGGGCGATGATTTTCTCGGGATTGACCATTTTTTCCCACAAGGTCATGGAGCCTTCGATAAAAGCGGCCAGCAGGCGGGTAATGGACATCCCGCGGGAGGTAGATTCGGATGACGGAGTGTCTTCGTTCATCGGATCGGATCCGGCCGGGTCATCGGATTGGGAACCGGAAGTTGAATCCGGAGATTCCTCAACCAAGGCAAGGGCATAAGATTCCTGGGTTGGTTCAGTTTGCCCAAGTTTGATATCGGTGGTGGCTTGGGCTCCGTCAGCGGCCGGAGGTTCAGGCGAGGCGGCGGAAGGTTCAGAAGTGATCTCCGGCTCGGGCGCATCTGCTTCGGATTCCAGTTCCACCAAGTCGGCGGGGGAGACTTTTTCAGCAATAGCCGAGCGGTAGATCTGGATGGCCTCGTTCCCCACGATGCGGTAGGTGGAGGTAAGGATGGTGCGTCCCACGACTTCGGAAACGCCTTTAAAAACGGCGCGGCGGATCCAGTAATCCGGCTGCATCAGGTTGAGAGCGGCCCAGACCCGGCTGGCGAAGCGGCGGCTGGTTTGGATGCCCTTACGATCGATGGTTTTCTTGGTTTGCTCGATCAGGGCCTTGGCTTCCAGGATGTTTTGAACGGAGATTTTCCGAAAGGTGGGGAACTCGGCGAGCAGGGAACTGATATTGAACGCGATTCGTTCTGTCAGTTTAAGCAGGTCAAGGAGGGTGACCTCAAACTCGGGGCGTTTGGAATCTGGGTAATAGACGGCCGCGATTCGGGTGATCAGTTCTTGGCATTGGATTTGAATGGCCTTGAAGTTGAGCCATTCGACCGGGGAGAAGGTGTACCAGACTTTTTGGATCGTCTGATCCAGCAATTCCTGCGCCCGGCGGTCCGCTTCGTTCAGGCCATCACGGAGAAGTTCCTGTTGTTCTTTTTGGTATTGGCGGAAGCTCCATTTCCGGAGAACGAATACGATCCGGAACAATTCGGCGCTCCGGCGGATCAGAGTGATCAGGCCAAAGCCCGCCAGCAGCGCGATCAGAACCGCCAGGGACCAGGGGATTTGCAGGGTCAAGGAACGCATCGATCTTCAAACTCCTGGGCAATACCTCATTAAAGAAGTATTCTCGATTTCATGATACCCCAAAATGAAGCAGGCGCATGGGGCGTTATTGGCTACAATCCCGGTTGCCGGTTTGATTTTTCTTCTTTTTTGTGATATATCCAATACGATCTGGGTTGTTATTTACCCGATGGGGTTCTATTTCAGGGCTTTATTCATAGTATGCGCGTCCTTGGGAACGGCTTAACGATTCCCTCCCCTGCGGGGGAGGGGCAGGGTTCGGGAAGCCTTGATAAACCGAAATTCATCCTTTCTTTTCACTCGAGTAAATAGTTACTGTTAAATAGTTACTGTTCTTTCCAGGCGAATCCAGTCATTTCATGGGAAAATCCGATTCCCAGGATTACCGGTTATCGTACCGATCCGGATTTCTTTTCATGATCCAGGTTGAAAATCTCCAGAAAAGTTACGGCAATCTCCGGGCGGTGGATGGGATTTCGTTCGAAGTCCAGGAGGGGGAGTTATTCGGTTTCTTGGGGCCGAACGGGGCGGGGAAAACCACCACTATCTCTATGATCTCCGGCTTGCTCAAACCCGACGCTGGCAGTATCCGGATCGGCGACATCGATGTCTGGCACACGCCCAAGGCCGCCAAGCGGATGGTGGGGCTGGTTCCCCAGGATGTTTCCTTGTACGAAGAACTGACCGGTTGGGAAAATCTGCAGTTTTGGGGCAGCCTCTACGATCTGCCGCGCGCCGAATTGAAGGCGAACATCGAAGAATGGCTGGAGCGGGTGGGATTGTCCGACCGCGCGCGTGATCCGGTTGCGAAATACTCCGGTGGCATGAAGCGGCGGCTCAACCTGGCCGTGGGATTGGTACACAAGCCGAAAGTGGTCCTGCTGGACGAACCCACCGTGGGCATCGATCCCCAGGCACGTAACAACATCATGGAGATCATCCGCGAGATCGCCCGGTCGGGTGTGACCATCTTGTTCACCACGCATCACCTGGAAGAGGCGGAAAGTCTGTGCCAGCGGATCGCCATTATGGATCACGGCAAAATCCTGGTAACCGGCTCGGTGAATGAACTGGCGAAAGGGGTGGGTGACGGCGACATCGTCACCGTGCGCGGCCCCTTCACCTCCGCGCAGTTCAAGACGGTGTTTACGAATGACTCCATCCACTTTTTGAGCCTGGCGGATGGGGAGGCGGTAATCAGTACGCCCGCCGTGGGCAGCGGTTTGGCCTTGATCACCCAGCGGCTCAGCGGGGCGGGCATCGAGATCACCAATCTGTCCATCCAGAAACCCACCTTGGAAAGCGTATTTCTCAAACTGACCGGAAGAGAGTTGCGCGATTGAACACCATCTGGATCCTGGTGAAAAAGGATTTGCTGCGGGACTTGAAACGGCCGTGGGGGCTGCTGGTGCTGCTTTGCATCCCGGTGATCACGGGCTGGTTCATGGCCCTGGCCTTCGGAGGCGGGGAGGGATCCGAATCCGCGGTCGTGATCCACGTCGCGGTTCTCGATCAGGACGGGAATTTCATTGGCGGCATGATGCGGTCCCTGGGTTCGCAGGGAGATGCCCAGCGGAATCTGCAGATTCATCCCGTCAAAACCGTGGAGGAAGGCATCCGCCTGTTGGAGCGCCGCAAGGCCTCGGCCTTTCTGGTTCTGCCCGAAAACCTGACAAACGATTTAATCGTCGGGGTGACTGCCTCAGTTCAATTGTATAAAAATCCCGCGGAAGCCATGCTGCCCAAGGTGGTGGAGCAGGGAACCAGCCTTCTGGCGGTGGGCATTTCCGAGTTTATGGACCTCCTCGGGCCGCAGGTGAAAGAAGTGGTGGACTTGCTGGAAAGCGGCACCGCGCCGTCCAACTGGCTGCTGGCCATGCGGTTCTATCAAGGCCTGCAGAAATTGGATACGGTCCGTGATTATGTGTTCCCGCCGCTGATCCGGTTCGAGACGGTGGCCGCCAACGAGTATATCCCCAGCGCTTCGCGTATTGCGTCCGGCACGGGAGGCGCGTCATGAACGATATATTCACCTATATGTTTCCAGGCTTGATGATGATGTGGATGATCTTCATCGGGCAGAACTTGATGGCCGATGTGTATACGGAATCGGAGAGGAAAACGCTGCCCCGGATGCTTGGGACTCCAGTCAATTTGAATCAATTCCTGGTGTCCAAGATCATTCGTTGCGTGATCGTGTGCTTGATGGCCGAGGGGCTGTTGATGCTCTTCACCGCCGTGGTTTTTCGTGTGCGCTGGGGCAATCCCTTCTGGTTGATCCTGGTGATCGTGGCGGCCAATCTCTCGATTACCGGTCTTCTGGCGGTTGTGTACGGCCTGGCGAAAACCAAGATTCTGGCGGACGCCATAACCGTGGTGGTGGGGTTGCTGACCGCCTTTCTGGGAGGCGGCATGATCCCTTTTGATGAAATGCCCTTCCTCATGAAGGCGATCGGATCCTGGACGTTCAACCGCTGGAGCGTGCAGGGGCTGCAAGCGGTCATGAACGCCCGGCCGCTAGGGGAGATAACCATTCCGGTGATGAAATTGCTGCTGTTCGGATTCGTCACGACAGGGCTGGGGATGTACTGGATGAGAAGACGTTTTCAGGCGGGCCGCCTTTCATGAATAGTCTCCGCATTGCCTTGTGTGACACGCGCCGGGTTCTCAAAGACCGGCAGATTCTCTTCTGGTGGGTGGCCATGCCCCTGGGATTCACCTTGCTGTTCGGCTCGATCGTGGGCAATCCCATGCAACGGCAAGTCTGGATTCCCATCGTGAATCAGGACGGGCATGAGTTGTCCCGGATGTTTTGTGAGCAACTCCGGGCGGAAGGTTTCAACGTGGAAATCCGGGCTGCCACGGAGGAGGCTTCCGTGAAAAGCTGGTCCCGCGCCATCGTGTTGCCGGCGACTTTTTCGGCGGATATTCTGAGCGGCACGCCGGCGGGTTTCACCTTCCTGAAGGGCCCGGGGGACATGGAACAAACCCTCACGGCCCAAGCGCGGGTGTGGCACACCATCGTGAAATTCACCGGCGCGATGGCCGCCGCGGACGTTATTCGCAACAAATGGAACGAAGCCACGAAGGAGAAACTCCTGGCTGAATTGAGCAAGCCCCAGTTGCTTTCCGTGGAGACGCCAAGTCATCCGTCCTTGCGTCCCCCGCCTTCCGGCCGGGCTTTCACTTTACCGGCCTATCTGATCATGTTCGTCCTCGTGAATACCCTCATGTTCGGGGGAGTGACGCTGGCCAACGAGCGCGCTCAAAAGCAATTGATCCGGCTGATGGCTGCGCCTAATTCGGCCGTGGACATCTTCCTGGGCAAAATTCTGGGCCGCCTGCTGCAGCCAATGCTCCAGATTTTGATCTTGCTGCTGTCCGGGAATTTCCTTATGCAGGTTTCCTTGGGGGATCATCCCTTGGCTTTGCTCCCCGTGATTCTCTGTTTTGCCCTGTGTTGCGGATGCCTCAGCGTCCTGCTGGGATCGGTTTGCACGACCGAACAACAGATCAGCAGCATCGGTTTGTTGCTGACCATGGTCCTGGCGGCGTTGGGGGGGTGCTGGTGGCCCATGGAACTGGTCCCCCCGTTTTTACAAACCATTGCGATGTTCACGCCCACGTATTGGGGATTGCATGGGTTTCACCAAGTCATGTATTTCGGCAAATCGGTTCCTGACATCCTTGTGGATTGCGCCATCCTGCTCGGATACGCGGCCGTTTTCATTCTTCTCGCCATCCCGCTGTTCCGGTTAGAAAAGAAATGATTACAGTAACTCCGCCATTATGACCGGAATCCATTCTAATCCTATAATCATTTTCCCCTGCTTGCTGGGAATTCTGGCGTGCAGTCCCCCGAATCCTGCGCGGGACGGCGGCCCTCCGGCCATGTCCGTTTCGGAGGTAGAAATCCCCTTGGAGCCGGTGGGGACGGTTCCCGCGATCGACCCCGCCGTCCAGCAGCAACTCGAGGCCATCGGTTACACGGCCTCCGCGCATCCCGCCCCTCCGCAAGCCCATGTCACCATATACGATCCCACGCGGGCCTGGAATGGATTGAACCTGTACGCCTCCTGGCACGCGCCGGAAGACATTCTCATGGACATGAAAGGGCAAGTGCTGCATACCTGGCGGTACGCCTTCGAGGATGTCTGGCCCCCGCCTGCAAGCCGCGCGGAGATCGACCATCCCGATTTCTGGCGGCGCGTCCGCCTGCTCGGGAACGGACATCTGCTGGCCCTATACGAAGGGTATGGCCTGATCCGCGTGGACGCCGCGTCGCGTCTTGTCTGGGCGTATCCCGGTAAATGCCATCACGATCTGGAGGTAACGGAGGAAGGGACGGTCTATGTCTTGACCCGCGAAGCCAAGTTATTGCCGCGCGTCCATCCCAGCGAACCGGTTTTGGAGGATGGCCTTGCGGTATTGGATTGGAATGGGCGGGAACTCGCGAAGTACTCCATCCTCGAATGCTTTGAAAATTCGAATTACGCGCCCATGCTGCGCAATTTACCCAAGCGGGAAGGAGATATTTTTCATACCAACACCATCCGGGTGTTCGATGGTTCGCTGGAACACCGTTCGCCCTTGTTCAAAAAAGGCAACCTGCTGATTTCCATCCTCCACACCGATACGATCGCCATTCTAGATCTGGAAAAACGAAGCGTGGTCTGGGCGCTTTCGGGGATGTGGGACGCGCAGCATGATCCCTCTCTGCTGCCCAACGGCCGCATGTTGATTTTGGATAACCTGGGCCATGGGGGCCGATCGCGGGTGCTGGAGTTCGATCCGTTCACCCAGGTTGTGGAATGGATGTACGTGGGTGAGCCGGACAAGCCGTTCTTCACCCAAGGCTGCGGGACCTGCGCGCGGCTGCCCAACGGCAACACCTTGATTACTGAAACCGATTTCGGCCGGGCCTTCGAGGTGGCGCCGGACAAAACGATTGTCTGGGAATTCATCAATCCCCACCGGACCGGCCCCGGCCAGGATCAAATCGCCAAGATCGCCGAAATGATCCGGTTGGATCGATCCCTGCCGTTGGATTGGATCCCGGAGTGAATCCCAACCAAACGAGAAGCAGAGATTCCTTGCAGGAAGTTGTATTGATTCAAACTGTAATTTCTGGGATAACTAATTTTCTTAAAGAATATAGAAAATAAAGATGCATAGGGGAGGCACACCATGCGCCGCGCATGTGTTCCACATGGCTTGTTCACCGGGATGGACTCTAGAACCATCCTGTTCTGGTTCGTAATCGGGATCTGGGTATGGGGCGGAAGTCTCGCCGATGCGGGAGACTCCATCCACCTGGAGAGCCGGTATTTGCGGGTGGTGATCGATTCCGGGACCGGGAATTGGTCGCTTTTGGATAAACAGTCCGGTGTGTCCTGGCCGGGGGAAGGAAATGCCGCGCCGGGAAAAATAGGGAGAACTGTACCGGAGTTCCATCGGGTCAAACACTCAAACCGGGTGGCGCGTTTCGAGACGGACCAGGGATTCGGAGTGACTTACACGCTTGCCGGCGGGGGGCGCGCGTTGGAGATCACGTTTAATGGGGAGATTCCGGGAGAGGGCATTCAATTTCTAGGGGACGCTTTGACGGTCCAAGGCAACGAGAACGGCGCGGTGATCGTGCCCAGCCGGGAGGGATTGCTGATCCCGGCGAATAGCGGGGTGGCGTTCCAGCGGGAATTCGGGACATCGGATTATGAAGGCTGCCACATGAACATGCTGGGCTTCCTGAAGAGCGGGGCCGCGCTGGTCTTGACCTGGGACGACGCCTATACGTGGCCGCGGGTGGAGAGTGTCCTGCCGGAGGGGCCGGACGCGTTCCAACGGCTTGTCACTACCGTGACGCTGCGGAAAACGGCGCGGTCTGTTAAGTTGGTTCCCTTGGGAAAAGGCGATTGGAACACGGTGGCCGAAAGGTATCGGGAAATCGCGGAGAAGAAAGGCCTGGTCCAGACCCTGCGGGCGAAGATCCGCCGCAACCGGCATGAAGAACTGTTGGTGGGGGCGGCCAATGTGAAATTGTGGATGTGCCTGGCGCGGCGGATGAACGAGGAAAGCACCAAGGAAGAGAGCGTCGAGGTGAACTGGACGTTCGACGAAGCCGCGGCGGTGGCCGAACATATCGCTAAGGAGGTACAGATCGGCCGCTGCCTCTTCACGCTGGGCGGATGGACCGAAGGGGGATACGACTGCCGGCATCCGGACGCCTTGCCCGCCAATCCGGAATGCGGCGGCAATGAAGGGCTCCAGGACGCGGTGCGGCGCATCCAGGCCTTGGGCTATGCCGCCTGCCTGCATGACAACTACCAGGATATGTACCGTGACGCGAAGAGCTGGGATCCCGCGTACATCGAAAAGCGCGCCGATGGTTCCCTGATCACCGGCGGGCGGTGGATGGGCGGCCGGGCCTACATGGTGTGCGCGCCCAAGCAGGTGGAACTGGCCCTGCGGCCGCAGAACCTGCCCGCCATCCAGGCCCTGTTCAAGCCGTGGGTGTATTTTATTGATACGACTTACGCCGTGGGGCCCCGCGAATGTTTCGATCCCAACCACCCGGTCGGCCGCAACGAGGATATCGCCTGGAAAATTCAGCTGAGTGACAAGGCGCGGCAGATCTTCGGGCTCTTCGGCAGCGAATGCGGGCGGGAATGGGCCTTGCCGCACAGCGATTTCTTCGAAGGGCTGGTGGGAGTCAGCGGGCACTATTACCACCAATTGAAACCGGCTGAGCTGGGCGCGGTGGTGATTCCCTTCTGGGAGATGGTCTATCACGATTGCCAGATCTGCTATGGCAAGTACGGCTTCGATTTCCGGCAATCCGCCGAATATGTCGCGCATCATGTCCTGACGGCGCGGCCGCTGCATTTCCATTCGGTGCCGGAGCATAAATATTGGCTGGAAAAACCCCGAGAGCAAAAACCGGGCGGAGCGGCGGCGAGTTATACCCGCGCGGATAACGGCTGGGCCGCGGGCTTTCATCCCTTCGACGTCCTATTAAAGAATACCCATGAGATTCTCGGGCCATTGCATGCCGCGACCGCGTTTCAGCGCCTGGAGCGTTTCGAGTTTGTCACGCCGGACCGTTCCCTGCGGCGGGCTGTCTATGGCAAGGGGCGTAACCGGACCGAGGTGGTGGTGAACTTTGGATCCGCAGACGCGGCGGTTCAAACCCGATGGGGTGGCGCGGTTTGGCTGCCGCCATGGGGATTCGTGGTGGAAAGCCCCCGGTTCATCGCCTTCCACGCCAAGCGTTGGAACGGAATAGATTATCCAGACGGCGCGCTGTTCACTCTGCGGGTGGAGAAAGGCCGGGATTTCGATCATGCGCGAGGCCTGCGGATTTTTCATGGTTTCGGCGGTTCCACGTTCCAATGGAAAGACGCAACGTGGGACGTGCCGCGGGAAGAGGTGGTCACGGTAGGTTCATGATAAATAGGGGATGTTTCGAATGTTGAAAATAGAGGCAGGACGCCTGCACCCCAAATACCCTTACCCTGGCCCTTCTCCCAGAGGGAGTGGGGAAAAAAGGGCAATGGCTTACGCGAGGATTTCATACTTGCCCGTTGCCGTGAAGAAGAATCCCTTTTCGACGACCGGTTCCGATACGATCCGTTCCCAGGCTGCCGCGTAGGCATCCAGTTGGGAACGGTATTTTTTGATCAGCCGGGCAGTGTTTTTGACGGCCGCCTGGTCGGTTTTGTAATCGACCAGCACCCAGCCGTTCTTCTCCTTGAACAGCAGATCAATCGCTCCCCGCAGAACGGTTGGAATCGCCGCGTCGGGCTGGAGGAGGCGCACGGGGACTTCTACCAGGCAGGTATCCGCGGCGCGCGCGCGGCGCCAGATGCCGGAGGCCATGACCGCCGCGGCCGATTCCTGGATCGGTTCACGCCATTCCCGGGGCAGATCGTGTTCTTCGAGAAGAGAGGCGGTCAAGTCATCCACATTCGCCCCGGGGCTCTGCATCAAGGATTCGAGCAGCGTGTGGAGGATTTCTCCCCATTCCGCCCCCAGCGCGCGGCCCGGCTCGCCCGGCGGGGCGGTTTCCAGCACCGATACCTTCATCGGCACGGTGTCGTAGGTCGGGCGGGACAGTTCTTGCCGCAGCGCGTTGATGAGATCCACTTGAGCTGTGATCGAAGAAACATCCAACGGCTTTTCATCCGTTGCGGCCGGCGCGAGTGGTTCAGGCTCGGGCAGGGTGGGCAGGCTGCCGGAAAATTTTTCGAAAAATTGCCAAGGATTTTGCGTATTCGATTTCGCGCGCTGGGAGATGATCAATTGCTGGCCGGCGCGGGTGGCGGCGACATAGAGCAGGCGCGTCTGTTCCGCCTGGTGAAAGGCTTCCTCGATTTGCGCGTATTTTTCCCACTGCAGCGGTTTACCGAGCACATTGTGCCCGCGGCCGAACACGGTGGATTCGAAAATACAGGCATACCCCCGCGTGCGGCCGCCGGAACGGTCGATATGCAATTCCACATCGTGTTTCGAATCGCCCGTGGGATCGGCGAGGAAGACGATAGGGGCTTCCAGGCCTTTGACCTTATGCAAATTCATGATGCGGACGACACTCGCCGGCGCGGGAGCGGCAGGCAAGCCGTCGAACGATGCTTCCGCCTCGATGATCCGCCGCAGGTATGCGGCCATCTCCCGGATGCTCCAAACATCACCACCGGCGGACCGGAGGAGTTCGATGGCTTTTCCCAGGCTGCCGCATTCGACAGTGGCCCCGGGCGTGGCGCTGGCCAAGGCGAACAGGCCGAGGTCTTCCGCGATGCGTTCGAGAGCGGCCGCCGGCGGGAGGGTTTTGAGCCAATGGGCGCACTGCTGGAGGCGTTTGAACGCGGCGCGAACCGGTTCAAAATCCTCCATGCCGCTATCGGGCAGGGAACGGCGGTAGTGAAAGACACCGCCCGCGCGCTTGAATTCGTACAGCAGGGGATCGCTCACGCCGAAGAGTTCGCCGCGCAGCACGCTGACCAGGGGGATGGGATCATCCGGCCGCGCGATGGCTTCCAGGACACGATGCAACAGCCGCAGGGGCCGGTTCTGGTTGAGCGTGGTTCCACCGGTCACCTGGTGGGGGATGCCATGCGCCTGCAGGGCCGCGGCGTAAGCGGTCAAGTTTTTGGTTTTATAGGTAACAATGAGAAAGTCACCGGGGGCGGCTTCGCCCCGGCTGATCGCTTGACGGATGTGCCGCGCGATGAAATCGGTTTCATATTTCAGGCACAGTTCCTTGTTTTTCATTTCATCCGCATGGAGCAAAATTTGAACGGATGTGGCCAAATTTTGATCATGGGCCGATTTCCCCGGCCGCAGGGGGATGTACACGGGCGAGTACTCATCTGCCCGGGGGGGAAAAGCCTTGGCAAATGCCTGGTTCACCCAGTCCAGGATGGGCGGGATGGTGCGGAAATTGGCATCCAGCTGGATCACCTCGCCCCCGGTTTCCTCGATGACGCGCTTGACCTGGTTGTAGGTGACGATGTCCGCGCGCCGGAAACGGTAGATGGATTGCTTGGGATCGCCCACCACGAAGAGCGATCCCGGCCGGGGGACGCATTTCCGCCAATCGGTTTCATGGGGATCTGTGGCGGTGAGCAGGAGCATGACCTCGGCCTGGATGGGATCGGTGTCCTGGAATTCATCAACCAGCAGATGCGTCCAGCGGCGGCTGAAATAGCCACGCACGGCGGGATGGCCGCGCAGTAAGCGGGCGGTTTTCATCAACAGGTCCTGGAAATTCAGTTGCCCCAATTCCTGCTTGCGCTGTTCATAGAGTTCGAGCGCCGGCCGGATGATTTGCATAATCGCCGCGTACCGCCGCGCCTGCCAGATTTCCACCAGCGGGGCCGCGACGGTCACCGCGAATTCGTTCCATCGCTCCCGTTCCGCCTCGGCTTGTTCTTTTTTTCCGGGCCAATTTTTTCGGATCACGTCCCCGTTTTTTTTCTCTTTGAACAGGGAGAGGATTTCCATCAGGTCCGATTCATCGCCGGGAGCGGCTTGCCGCCACATACGGGGTATCTTTTTGTATAACGGCATGATCGTGTCATTTCCGGGATCGGCAGGCAGAGTGGGGAGCAGTTTTTCCATATGCGCCACATATTCCCGCAGGGCCGCCACGGCGGATTGCGTATCGGGAAGCGGGATATCCGGCGCGGGCCATTCCTCCACGTCCGGATAATCGGCCAGAAGGGCAAATGTTTTATACAATGGCCGGATTTCCAGGCCCCGTTCGCGCAAGGCGGCCAGCCGGGGATCGCCGCGGGTGTAGAGGCAGGCAATGTATTCTTCCCAAACCTCCTGGCGCAAGAGGGTGTCGGTGGGATCATCGATTTCCTCGAAGGCAACATCCACTTCCGCTTCCACGGGGCGTTCGCGCAAAAGCTGCCCGCAAAACGAGTGAATGGTCCCGATGAAGCCGCGTTCGATTTTCCCCAAGGCCTCCTGGAACCGCTGGCGGCGTGGGACGTCCGCCTCGCGCGCCGCCTGTTCCAAGCCGATCTGGAACCGCGAGCGCAATTCGCCCGCCGCCTTGCGGGTGAAAGTCACGGCCGCCAGGGTTTCGATGCTGCATTTCCCCGCCCCGAGCAGTTCGATCATCCGGCCGATGAGGCTCGTGGTCTTGCCAGTGCCCGCGGCGGCTTCCACCAGCAGGTTGGTGTCCAGGGCGTTTCGGATCAGATCCCGTTGCGCCTGGTCGGGTGGATTTGGGGTGGTGGCGTTAGGAACTGGAATCATAGCGACGCAGTTTCCGGAAAGGATGGAGCCGGGTGTTTTCGGGATTCTCCAGTTTTTGTTTGCTGGCAGCGGCGGCGGCTTCAACATCACCGCAGATCTCTTTGTAATCGCAAAAGGCGCAATCATCGGAATTATCGGTTGGCAAAAAGGTCCCGGTCGAGATCAATTCACATAAATCGAACAGCACATTGCCCATTTCCTTGAGTTCCTCGGGAGTCCATAACCGGCGCTCGCCCCGTTCCTTGACGTTGGGGAAAAAATACCCGAATTGCGCCACCCGCGCGTCTTTGGCCATTTCTTTCCGGAGCCGTTGGCTTACCATCTCCAGATAGAGGGCATGTTGAATCACCCGCCCCTGGTTGAAGGGATCGGATGGCTGATATTTCTTGGAACTGCCCGTCTTGTAATCCCAAATGGCGTAGGCATCCGGCTCCTGTCCCTGAATCCGGTCCACGCGGTCCACTTTTCCCCGGGTAAGGATTCTGACGCCGTCACGCAGCATCACCGGGACAGGATCGGGTGTATCCAAGTCCGTGGGCCGTCCGGGATTTGGCATACCGAGGGCGGCTTCCAGGTAGACGGGCGTATACGCGCCGGCTTGTTGTTCTTCTTCCTTCAAGAAGACGAGCGCGGCCCGTTCCAGCTGGTCCAACTGGCGTTTGAAGGCGCTTTCGTTGGGCGGGGGAATCAGCTGCCGGTATTCTTCCACCAATGGCGCTAATAATTCCCGCATGCGCGGCCAGTGCGTGTTGAACGTAGGCCGCTGATGGGTTTCGATCAATTCGCTGGCGAACCGTTCGAACAGCGTGTGCAGCAGCGAACCAAAGGCGAGCGGATCGAGCCAGCGTTCCGGGTCCATCTCCAGGATCTCCGGAGGGCGGATCTGGAGGCCGTGGCGGAAAAAGAACCGCAGCGGGCATTGGCCCAGGGTTTCCAACATCGAGGCGCTGAGAGGCTTGGCTTCGGCGCCCGTGGGACTGAGATGGATTCCGGCTTCTGGGACGCAACCGTCGAATTCCGTGAACACCTGGCCAAGCCGGGCTTCACGCGCCGCTCCACCTTGGGCCAGGTGGGGAAAACGCTCTCCCGCCGCGGAGAGGGAAAGGCGGTCCTCTTGGCGCTGCTGGAGGGCCGCCATCCAACAGTCGTTTTCGTCCAACGCGGCGTCCAGGGCGGCGGGCGCGAAGGAGGCGGGCGGGGGCAGCCATTTCATCAGGGTGGTTTGGTTGCCTTCGGCCTCGCCCGACAGAATCCGGTACGCGGCCAGCACCACGGGGCTGGGGAACATCTCCCGGTCATTCAGAATGTCATACGAAGCAAAACTGAAGACCACCCGGCCTTCCAAGCGGCAAACCAGGCGGTAAAACGATTCGAGTTTTTGGTGCAGGCGCGCCGCGGCGGTGGGAATCTCGGGCGACAGCCGTTCCCGTTCCAGGTCCAGCAGGATGGGATCTTGCCGGCCGCCACCCGGAAAGCGGCTGTCATCAAAGCCTGCCAGGAACGTGTATGGCCGTCCGGAATGCCCGCCGTTATGCAAAGAGGCCACATGCAGATGTCCGCCCTGGGGCATTTGGGCCATCACCCATACCGTATCCGGCAACAGGGCCAGCCAAGTCCGCGTATTGAGTACCGGTCGATCCCCCGCGAGGGGCAGCCATATCCGCAGCGGCTGGATGGTTTCCGACAGCCGCTGGCGGGCATACCGGTCGATTTCCGTGACCGCCCGGGCGGAGGTGTTGAGAAACCGGACGGCACTCTCCAGGATTTCGTCACCGGAAGCGTCCGCGCCCGGAGTGATTTCCAAAAGTTCCGAGATAAATTGTTTGAGGATGAATAAATCATTCTTGCGTTTTTCCAACCGGCTCCCGTCCGGCAATTCCCGGTCCTCTTCCATGGCTTCGTTCCGCAGCCGTTCCGGATGGGCCAGGCGGATCTCCAGGGCTTGGATTGCTTCGTGGATTTTTGTTTCGTATCGGTCGCGGCCGAATCCGATGGGCAGATATTGGAACAGCCGGGCGAAACCGTATTCGTCCATATCCACTTCCCGGAGGGGAAGCTGAAGCAGGCCGTCTTGGATCATTGACACGAGAACCGATTGGGGGAAATCCTCCCCGATCCACCGCAGCCATCCCTTCAGCGCCCGGCCGGGCCGTGAATAGCGGGTGGGAATCCCATCCGCGAAAGTGACCGGAATGCCGTGGCGTTCGCACAATTCGTAGATGAGGGAAACATAAGTTTCCGCGTCAGTGTGAATCAATTCCACCTGATCGAAAGGGATCTTCTCCACCAGGCATTGCCGCAGGATGGCTCGGATTTCGTTGACCTCCCCGATGGCATGTTGAATCTTCACGCTCCCATCCTGCCGCGGCGGCGGTGCTTCAGCAGGTGTGGGAAACCAGCGCAGCCGGTCCAGATCCGACTGCGGGTTCGGCATCGGAACGCCATCCCGGGCGGGTTGCTCCACCGGCAGCCGCACGATTTGCCCGGCGGGGACCGCTTCGATCAATTCCCGTTCCAGGCCCCACAGCTCCAAATCATCGGGAACCAGGAGGAACACCCGTGCAGGGAACCAGGAGGGAGATTGCCGGATGCCATCCCGCGCCAGGCGCAGGATCTCGGCGTCATCGGCCAGAGAATGCCGTTGACAGAACGTTTGGTATTCCTGTAAGAGACGCGGGATTTCCTTTCCTTTGCCAGTGGTCTCGAAACAGGCGGGATTGACGGAAGTCAAACCGGCGAGGCGCAAGGCCATCAGGCTGTGATACAAAGATGCAAAAAGCCCCGCGCTGGGAGTGAGCGTGCCCAGGTATCCGCCTTTTGGATTGGCCGTTTGTTTCCAGATCCGCTCTACGATCAACGGTCCCGCGAGAGGCTCCAGCCGCCGCAGGTTCCGGCGCCGCAACTCCGGTTCGGCCAGATCGAACGCCAGCCGCCGGAGAGTTTTAGGCCGGGCGTTCACCACGGGGATTCCGGAGAACGCCACACGGTCCAGCCACTGCTGGCCAATCCGCAGGTTGGGAGCCAGCAGCCACTTTTCATCGAGGCGGCGGATTTGGCAGATTTGGGCGAGTGTTTCATAGAAAACATTCATGAATTCCGGTCCTGGAATGAGTCAACAATTGGAATGATATGATCCTCTCCCCGGGGGAGCAAATAACTAACCACCTTCCTCACTGTGTATATAGCTGGATAAAGTTCTGGGACAGTTCCTCATCCGGGCAAGTCTTTCCTAAAATGTGAAATTGACGAATGAATCCGGAGGAGGATAATCAGCATTCTTATATTGGATATAAAATTTCGTGGATAGATTATAAAGAAAAATCCGGCTGAAAGAAGAGAACGGTTTACGGGAGGAGAAATGTTTCCTCCTCATGAAATCACGGTGGCGATGAGCAGGGTCATGTCATCTTCGATGTGCTTTTCGGTGTGCCAGATTACCGCGTTGAGGATCATGTCGCACACGGTTTCCGCGTCGACGTGGTGATTGTTGGCGAGGATGTGGATCAAGCGGTTGACACCCAGTTGGTCAACGGTTCCCGGGCGGCGGGCCTCGGTGATCCCGTCGGTGTATAAAACCAGCCGGTCGCCGGTTTGCAATTGCACGCTGTGTTCTTTGCCAAATTGCGGCAGGGGATGAAATTTCCCCAGCATGGTAAAGGGGCCGGTGAAAGATTGAACGGTCCCATGGCCATATACATGCAAAATCGGCGGATGGCCTCCGCTGGCGATGCGCGCATCGCAGGTCTGAGGATCCAATTCCACCGCGGCGTACGTGAAATACAAATATTGGTTTTTCAGCAACGCGTACGAGGTTTTGTTCAGTTTTTGCAATAAATCGCCCGGACCCTCCACGCCTTTCTCAAGGATTTGCCGCGTGGTGGCATTGACATAATTCGCTACCAGCGACGCCGCCACACCATGGCCGGAGACATCGCAAACCGTGAGGTACACTTTATCGTTCAATCCGGTGTGGACAAAGACATAATCCCCTCCAATCCCCATCACCGGCAAGTACCGGGTGGTGATCTGAATCCGGCCGGTCTGTTCCCGCGTGGTGATCAGGGTCCGCTGGATCTGTTCCGCCAACAACAAATCCTCCGTGAGTTGGTCGTGGTACTCCATCAGACGCAGGTTGACGGCTTCCAGTTCGGAATAAATCCGCTTTTGCTCCGAGATGTCAATCGAATTGACCAGCAGGAGCCGTTTCCCTTCCTGAGTATGGATCTCGCGCACGCTTTGGATGACGGGAATCCGTGATCCACTGCGGGTAGGCAGGGAGAACTCGAACCGGTTGCGCCCTGTCTTGTCGATGATTTCACTTTGCTGCTGCCAGTACCGCAATTCCTGCTCGTTCAACCATTCCGAGGCATCCCGGCCGATTAATTCTCCGGCCTCGGCTTGCACCATTTCGGAAAAACGGGGATTGACGTACAAAATCCGCGTATTCTCGGCTTCTAAAATCAATATCCCTTCGTTCAGCCACTCGAGCATCTGTCCCAAATGCTCCAGAGATAATCCTGCTTTCTGAAGCAGGGTGAGAGAAGAAGAATCATCCATGCGTGTCACGGCCTCGCTGCATGCTCGGTTGTCTGGAGAAGTCAGGAATCCCGCCTCAATCCGGAACGATGATAGGGAATTCCATCGCTTAACGGAAGGCCGCAAGCCCCGGGGGGAGACGCCACAAGCCGTTCCTGGCGGATTCTCTGAGTAAGAAGAAATATTTATCGATGCTGTTTTCCCCGCGTATCACTAAGCTTCTATGAAACTTCGGTTTTATAACTCGATAGACTCCATTCTCAACAAGAAAAAAAGAGTGTTAAACAGGAGAAGTCCTCTTGACGTGCATGTTTTTACTAATTAACAATGCGAATTAACAATGCGAAATGGCCGCAACATCCAGAATTCCATATCCCAGTGGCTTATTTTAAAAGGAGGGCTTGATCGCCCGAAACGTGTCGTTCGGTATCGGCATCCCAGCGGTTTGTCGAGAGGCATTCTCAAAGGGATTTTTATTTCTCGATCGTTCTTATGGCTTCTTATCCAGCGGGTTGATGGACAGAGGAGAATGCCGGTTGTTCTGCGAATAGGAATATGGATTCACTTGCAAAACTTTTTCAGTGCTTTATTCGGGATACGAGTATTGATAGGAACGCTAGACGAATTCCCTCTCTGGGAGAGGGGGAGGGTAATCCGGAAAGGGTGAAATTCATCCCTTCGCGGCAACCGGCGTAATTGATACCTGTAATTTGATCATGCGGGTGCGCTATCGATATTTTCTGGAGTAATGTACGTTAATGAGGTTGATCTGGCTTTCCCATCGTGTCTGCCGCATCGTGATCCCCATCAAACCATGAGAAATAGGATCATACATTTGAATCATGGGCTTCGTCGTGAGCCGGTACGCCGGGAGAATTCCGGAGATCCGTGAATCGGATCGAGCGGGAAGACCGGCGGCTGATTCACCGGTCACGTCCAGTGCCCCTGACGGAGAGGGGGGAGTAAAAAATAAATCTCATATTGAGGAAAGGAGGTTGTGGATTTAAGACGCGAGAGGATTCATCCCAGTTGGCTATAGGAAATCCAAAAACCCGAAACAAGAAGGGAGAAACATGCAATGAAGAAATCAATTGGCAGTATTGTGGGATTGGCCGTTCTCATGGCCATGGGGATAGGCACCGGTTATGCCGAGGTGTATTTCCAGGATGATTTTAACACCGGCGGCACCGCGGGGGCCTTATCCCGGGGTTGGCAGTTCATTGAAAACGAACACGTGACCGAAGTGGGCAGCAACTTCGTCATCGCTCCCGAATGGCCTGAAGGGCAGGATGGCCCGGGAACCAACACAGGATTTATCGCGCCCCCGAAAGAGGACGGCACGGCCTCCGAGGGAGGCTTCCTGATTGCCGATTCGGATGCCGGCAGCGGTTCGGATGATATCGGTTCCGAAGCGGAAATCTGGGCGATTTCTCCCCCGTTCAGCACGACCGGCGCCAACCAGGTGTGGTTGCATGCCAACATCGAAATTGAAACCAACAACAACGGCGAAAGCATTCAGCTCATTCAATGCTCCTATGACGGAGGCAATACGTGGGTCAATGTATGGGCGGGGCCGGAACCCGAGCGGGTGATCGATTCCTTCAACACCGGCATCGACGGGGCGGCCCTCATTGGCGGTTGGCCGGTGCTGGGCAGCGGATCGTTGACCAAGTCGTTCGGCGGCCTCCACGGCCGGGTGCATTTCCAACTTCCGGCGGAAGCGGCCAATAAGCCTGACGTCCGGGTCCGGTTTGGGTGGTATGAATCAGCCGACGCCTGGTGGATCGCCGTGGACGATCTCGTAATCGACAACGTCCCCGCGCCGGCGGGAACCCACGAGATTTTTAAAGAAGACTTCTCGAATGGGATTCCCTCTACTTGGTCAAACAAAAACCTGCACACCAACCGGCCGGATGGCATAGGCCAGGTGTGGGATGTGCGGCCGCTCTGGTTCGCGGATGCCGATGAGCCGTTCAAACTGGTGGGTGGCTTGGCGGTGAATATCGACATCCTCAAACATGCCGAAGCGTTTGGCGTCACGATTGATTTGAACAATCCGGATCCGGAAATCAATCCCAAGGGCCTGCTGGACGGCCGGTGGGTGATGATGCTGGCGGGCCAGGGATATGCCATGTGGCAAGAAGGCGACAATCCCCCGGTGGATGGGAAAAGCGAATCCGCGGCCTTGGATACGCCCTCGTTGGATTTGAGCCAGGCCACGGCGGTATTTTTGGAATTCGATTCCGAAGTGATCGTGGGCAATTCGACGTGCAAGTATGAAGTCTTTGTCAGCACGGACGGCGGCCAGAATTTTTCGCGGCTCTTCACCTACACCGAAGCCCTCATGAACTACGCGGAAGCGCCGTATTTCATGCGGCATTACCTGCCCGTTCCCAATGCGGCCGGCAAAAGCAACGTGATCTTCCGTTTCCTGGCCACCGGAGAGGATCCCGGTCAGATGGAAGGTTTCTGGGTGATCGATAATGTCCGCGTCACGGCCAACGTGGGCGCTTCGGTTCCGGATTGGGCCCAGCTTTAATATCCGGTGGTATTCGGGTTTGGGCAACCGGCATCGCTGTTAAGGTTCGAGAGGGGATGGATCGGGGCAGAACCGGTCCATCCCCTTTTTTCCCCAATCTGTGGCGAAGGAGATGGAGCATGAACGTTGATTACGGTGTTCCAACCATCCTGATCCGGCAGAAAAGTACCCTGGGTTTTACCTTGATAGAATTGCTCATCGTGGTCGCCATTATTGGCATCTTGGCGGCGATCGCGGTCCCCAATTTCCTCAACGCGCAAATCCGCGCCAAAGTTTCCCGTTGCCAGGCGGATATCCGTATGCTGGTTCAGCAAGTGACCATTTTTCATATGGATACCAACAAGTGGCTGATCGACGGCAACGATTGCGACAGTACCCCCGAATGCTGTTTCCAAAATCCGTTCATCGGCAAACACCCGGATCAATCGAATATCCGGTATTTGCAAGGGGCCAACCACTTTGACGGCAACATCTATCTGCCGCTCACCACGCCGGTCGCCTATATTTCCAGCATTCCCACGGATCCCTTCGGTGACGGACTTTTCTATTCCTACGAAGATTGGGGCTGTTCCAACAAGGGGGGCATTTTCGGCCTGTTGGCCGCTTCCGGGCCGGACGCCGACAACGGCGATTGGCATCCCGACCGCCTCTCCTACGCGTATCATCCCACCAATGGCGTGGCCAGCAACGGCGATATCTGGTATGTGTGGCTGTTCAAACCCGGAAAGACCAACACGCAATACGACAAATATTTCCTCAACCGGCCGGGCTGGAGCGCGCAGTTTTGATTACCAACGCGTTGTCCGGCGGATGATTCTCAATTCGCGGTTCGGAACGCGTGGATGGCCCCATCCGTGGTGCTGATGAATAATCCGCCGTTGGCGGCGGTGATGCCGTCCGCCGTTCCGGAGACCGGGGTGTGCCAGAGCCGTTCGCCATTGCGGGAATCGAATCCGAAGGCATGGCCGTTGCCCCCCGCGAAGAGGGTATCACCGGCCAGGATCAAGGCGCGCGGATCGGGACAAGGAACCTGCCAATGGATAGTCCGCTTTTCCCGGTCCATCGCGAAGAGGATTTCGTTTTTCGCCACGTAGGCGGTGTTGCCGTGGATCACCATGCATTGGGCGTCGTCAAACCGCGCGAAGGCGTCGCGGGTTTGCGCGTGAGTGTCTTCGATCCATCCCGTTTTGTTGCCGGGCCCGTGAAAGAAATGCTGATCCGGGGTGATGAAGGCGAAGACACCGCCCCCGCTGCCCAGGGTGCCTTCGAACGCCCCGGTTTTCCGGTGGAACACCAGGGGCGGACGCCGCCCTTGCGGAACGTAGATCTTCTCCGCGGTGGCCAACAGCGCCCCTTCCATGGTCCCGTGTTCACGTGAAACTTTGAACGAGCCGGGGCCTTCGATCTTGCCGGTCTTCGCGTCCACCGCGCAGAGATAGGATTCTTTCCATGGCAACAGCGCCGCGGTGAAATAGGCGATGCCTTCTTCCACCAGCACGCCCGACCGGCACGGCCACAACGGAATCATCTTGCCATTGCTTGGGGTCAAATCGCCCGGGGGAACCGGCGCGTATTTCCAGAGCAACGCGCCGGTTTCGGCGTCGAGACAATACGCGTGCCCGTCATCCGAACTGAAATACAACCGGCCATCCCACCACGCGGGCGCGATCCGGACAGCGCCATCGGTGATATAGGTCCACTTTTCTTCCCCCGTGCGGGCATCCAGGGCATGGACTGCATCATCCGCGGTGGAGCCGAAATACAACATGCCGCCCACCACAATAGTGTAGAAGACCGAGTCATAATCCCGCATCGACTTCAAGCCCTTGATGTTCGCGTAAGCGTCCCATTTCGCCGGTCCTTCCCACGCGGGCTGGGGTGGAACCGGCGAGGTGTATACCCAGGATTTCTCGAGGTGCTTCACGTCCAGCGATTCCCCTGTAACCCCGCTCCGGTAATTGTCATGCCGGTACGCCGGCCAGTCTTCCGCGCGGGCCGTGAGGCATATCAGAAATCCGAGTGCTGCGAACCATCCGCAGGAGAGTGGGATCCATTTCATAAAAAGGCTCCTATATCATTTCGATCGCCACGGGTTACTCGATTGCAGAGGAGGGATGAATTTCGCCTTTTCAGGGCTGCCCTCACTCTGACTTTCTCCCAAAGGGAGCGAAAATGGGTTCGCGCTCCCATTCATTCGCGTACACGGTCGTGCCTCCTGCCACGCTTTGCAGAAGATCTCCATTCGGAATGATTTTACAGGCTTTCCGCTACCTCCCAGCAAACTCCTTCCATCGCAACTCGATCCCGGGCAACGGTTTCAAATCCCGGTGAACATAGAATCCGTAACGCAGGGTGAGTTTCTCACCGCTTGGAATGATCCGCGTGGCCTCGTGCGTCAACGAAGCGCCCATCCAGCCGTCGTCGCGGACGTGAAAACTCGCAGGAAAATTGGGATTGTCCGGATGATCAAAGAGGGTGATCCCCTCCACGGTTTCCTTCGTAACCGGCCCGGAATAATCCACCCACTTGGCTTTTTTCCAGAATACTTCCTTCTCATCGATGTTCCCCTCGGAGTTGCGGATCATCCCCCCGCCGTCGTTCACGCCGATGGTCTTAGCCATCCGCACGCCGATCAGCCCAAAGGGGGATTGCCCCAGCACCACCTCGGTTCCGTCCGGCTGGAGGACCAGCTCGATGAGCAACATCCATTCGCCGTCATTCAGTACCCGCATGGTGGCCGTGCGCGTTTCGCGCATCAGCACCCGGCTCGTGGACTCGTCGAGCCAATCGTTTTCGGTGACGGTCCGGGCCTCGCGAATGCCATCCTCGAATTCTACAATCCGGCGCTGGGCGATCCGGCCCGATCCCGTGTCGGCCCAGAAATCCACGCCATTCACGTTGTTGTGTGAAATCCACACCGAGTTGTGATGCTTGTGGCCTTGCGGATCACGCGGATGCCCCATGCGGGTGAGCGGAATTCCCGACGGGCCGATGACCGGAAACCAAAACGGCCGCCGCAACGCGGACCCGTAATGATACCGGGTGAGTTCCTTCCCCTCGAATTGAAACGAGGCCTGCTCATACGGCAGCGGGATGACCTGGCATTCGGGTACCGGCTTGGCGTTCGGCAATGTCTCTTGCGTCCACGCCGGCAACGCGGCCACTATCAGGAATGCGAGTACCTTGAAGTAAACCGGCATTCTTCACACCTCGTCAGGAACCACAAAGGGCTTGCGGTACTCGCGCGTGAGCATCCGGTTGGCTTCCTCGTCGCCGGGGAACGTTTCCGTGGCGGGATCGAAGTGGACCTCGCGCCTCAGGCGGTACGAGATGTTGCCCAGTAAACAAAAGGCGCAGGAGAGGTAGATCTGCTCGATCTCGCCGTTGAGTTTCTCCGGATCGCCGGCGCGGACCGCGTCGATGAAATTTTTATAGTGATCTTCTGATTCAAGCACGCCCTGATCCGGCTCGGGCTGGGTGTTGCGGCCCTGAAAGAGTTCATATTTTTCGTCGCTGATGGCCAGGTAGCCCTTTGATCCATAAAACATGCCGCCCCAGCGGATGCCATGCGCCTCGGGATTGGTGTACAACCCCCGGACCTCGCAACTGAGGATCGTCCCATCGTCGAATTCATACGTGACGACCTGCGTGTTGGGCGTCTGGCCCTGGTCCTTGTAGCCGTACCGCCCGCCGGTGGAGTGGATCTTCACCGGCAAGCCTTTCCGGATGCCCCACCGGATCACATCGAGAATGTGGCTGCCGTTGTTCCCCAGGTCGCCGTTGCCAAAATCCCAGAACCAATGCCAGTTGTAATGCACCAGGTTCTCGTGGTACGGCTGCTCGGGCGCGGGCCCCAGCCACATCTCGTAATTCAGCCACTCCGGCACTGGCTTGGGCTGCGCGAAGCCGATGGAATCCCGCGCGCCGAATACCAAGGCGCGGGACATGTAGATATCCCCGATCGTCCCTTCATGCAGAAGCTCCACCGCCTTCCGGAACAGGCCGGAGGAACGGCGTTGCGTGCCGCCCTGCACCACGCGGTTGTATTTCCGGGCCGCCTTAACCATCTGCCGCCCTTCGAAAAGATTGTGCGAAACCGGCTTTTCGACATACACATGCTTACCCGCCTGGCAGGCCCAAATAGTGGCCAGCGCGTGCCAGTGGTTGCAGGTGGCGATACTGACCGCGTCAATGGTTTGATCTTCCAAAATCTTGCGGAGATCCTGGTGCTGTTCGGGCGCCTGACCGGTGGCTTTTTCTAAATCCTCCGCGTTCTTGGCTGCGCGCCGCTTGTCAGGGTCGGCCAGCGCCGCGACCTCCACGCCCGCCAGCGACGCGGCGGATTTCATTAAGTCACCGCCCCGCCCGCCCAGGCCGATAATTCCCACACGGATCCGGTCGTTCGCGCCTGCCCAAGAAGATGAATTCCCGATGAGTGACACGCCCGCCAGGGCCGTGGAATATTTCAAAAAACCGCGCCGGTGCATACGAGGCTCCTTTTCATGTTCCGGATGGACTTGAAATCCGGAGGGATTACTGGATGCCGGAACACAAACCAGAATGGATTCATTCTCCCGAAGCCGTACGCGAATGTCAATCAACCAGAGAGTATCAATACCCGTGATATGCAGCCCATGGTGGCGCGCCGCTGGGTAAACGCATAGAGCAGTCCGTCAAAATCCCGCCATTTCCTTTTTCAGTGTGATTTAGAAACTTAACTATATCAATCCAATCGGATCCGGTTTAATATAGCATTGGAGAAATTATCTGAAGAATTGATGAGCCGGGATCATGATGCGATTCACCGACGAAGAGATCCGCTACGCGATCGAATTGAAACGTAAAGGATTGAATTGGGAGCCACGCCCGGGGCATTACGTGTGGGACGAGGCGGGGATGATTGAAGCCCCCACACCCTTCCAGGAAAAAGTCCATCTGATTCACGACCTCGAGCAGTTCGCCCGGCGGCCGGAAAGAATTTCTCTCCTCCAGGCCTCCTTGGTTTGGCTGCCCACGTGGCATGACGCCCGGGCGTTGTTGGACCAGATGGGGATTTCGAACGAAACGATCGTTCACCGGCTGCGGGCCGAAAAAGCCATCGAGCATGGGAAAGAACTGTTGACCCTGTATAAACTCATCAATGAGCATCTCTGAATTGCGGCGGAAAAGGTCTGTGGATTATCCGGAATTCCACTTGGGGGAAGGGAATCTGAGAAGGAAGAATTTTAGAAGAGCGGGGGGAATTACAGTTCGGATGGAGAGGATGCCCGGATTTCAGGATGGAACAATGCCCCCTCACCCTGGCTCTCTCCTAGAAGGGGAGGAATGCGGGAAGGGCAGTACAAATTACTTCGGATGGCAAAATATATGACAAAATATCTTTTAACCCTCTGTTTTTTCTCGCCGAATTGCGTCCAGTTGAATGGTGGTTTAGAGGAAATCAATCCGGAATGGATTCATCGCCGCGGATTGGCGGGGAGGTTATTTTGCGTTCGTTCCATTGGTGTTTGGGTTTAGCCGGATGGGCCATGATGGCGGGATGGGCTGGGTTCGCCTGGCCGGCCGGCGCGGATGTGGCGGACGGGCTGCTTGTTCATTTGCGGTTGGACAACACGGTGGAAGATAGCTCGGGCAACGGGATTCACGGCCGGGCGGTCAAAGGGCCGGTGTTCGTTCCGGGCCTTATCGGCTCCCACGCGCTGCGGTTCGATGGCGTGGATGATTGCGTGTCGTTGGGACGGACCGGGGTGTTGAATTTTGGTGAATCCACGGACTTTTCGGTCTCGTTGTGGATCAAGACCGAAGGTTGGAAAGAAGATCCCGCGATTCTCAGCAACAAGGCCTGGAAAAGCGGGGGTAATCCCGGATGGGGAATCTTTGCCACCGGGGGAGGGCATTGGAAAGCCAACCTGGCCGACGGCCGCCGCCGGGTGGACATGGACGGCGGGGTGATCGATGACAACCACTGGCATCATATCGCCGTTACGTTCGACCGGGATGGTCAAATGACGCTGTATCAGGACGGCGTGTCGTTGGGCAGCCGGGATATCGCCGGTTTGGGATCAATCGACACGGGCCTGAGCACGGTCATCGCCCAAGATGGCACATTGCTGTATCCCCGTGGCTTTCCGGGAATCCTCGATGATATCGGAATTTGGCGGCGCGTTCTCAGCGCCCAAGAGGCCGCGGACATCCACGCCGCGGGCCGGGCCGGGTTGGGTTTTGATTCCAAGGCCGGATTGCAAGCCAGTTTGCCCATGCCGCCCGACGGTGCCACAGAAATCGATCCTGACATCATTTTGCGCTGGCGGGGAGGACGGAACGCGGTTTCGTATTTCATCGTCATCGGAACAGAAGAAGCGGCAGTCCGGGAGGAATCCTCCCCGAAAAGCCAAGTGACGGATTGGCACTACGCGCCAGATCTTTTGGAATTGGGCAAAACCTATTTCTGGCGGATCGATTCGGCCGCCGCGGATGGAACTGTCACCCGGGGAGAAGTGTGGCGTTTCGAAACCAAGCGGAACGCGGCGGCGGATTGGCGTTTCGAACCGGTGGATGGGATGCACGGACACATCCGGGATATGTCCCATGGCCGTTCGGGAGTTATCCAGGGAAGCCCGAGATTTGTTCAAAATCCCTCCGCGTTGGTGTTTGACGGCCGCAACCGGATCACGATTGAACCGTGGTCTCCGCAGCCCCTTTCCAGCAGCCGTTTTACGGTGGAAGGCTGGGTGTATGTCGATCCGGGCCGCGCGCGCGGATTGATCGCGGGATCCGCGCCGATTCGGCCGGAGCAACCGCAATCGTGGCGTTTGAAGTATGACAATTTCCGGTTCACTTTCGGATTGTCAACCGGTCCGTCGGAGGCCGTGGTGCATAGCCAAACCGGCTTGATCACCGAGCGGTGGTATCACGTAGCGGGAACCTATGACGGAAACGAGGCGCGGATTTACATCGATGGAGAATTGGATGCCCGGAGCAGAATACCAGGCGTCCCAGATTCCGCTTATGCTGATCCGGCGATGATCGGCGCGGAGTTGGGGCAGGAGGGCGCGGCCACCGATTATTTTTCCGGGAGAATTCACCGTCTCCGGTGGTTTGACCGCGTTTTGTCCGAACGGGAAGTCCGGGCGGCGTATGAAAGCCAAAGAAATCAATTTCTCCTTACCGGAAAATTGGCTTTGGGACCCTATGTGCAATACACGGCGGCGGACGCGGCGGTTATCCGGTGGAAAACCGGGAAACCGGCACCCTCGATTGTGGAATACGGCCGATTGTCCGCCTCGGAAAACCGGGTGGAAGACGCCGCGTTGAAAACGGACCACGAAATCCGTCTTCAGGGTCTGTCACCCAGAACTAAGTATTCCTACCTGATCAAAGTTCGAGAGGGCGATACCACCCGGACCACTCCCGTATACGAGATGGATACGATATTCAATTACAACCTGCCCGCGATATCCGGACGGCCATCGCCTTATCCACCGGACACCACGGCGGAAGCCTGCGCGCAGCTGGCGCGGGACCTCTTGCGGGAATCCGGCGTGAACCAGGGGTATTGCTTGGTATTGGGGACCGATCATGGCCAATTGGTGTATGAGCTGGCGAGGCAGAGCAATCTGTATGTGCATGGGGTGGATACGGATGCCGGGCGGGTGGATGAAGCGAGGCGGCAGTTTTTACGAGCGGGACTTTACGGTGTACGGGCGCAGGCTAGGAAAGTGGAATCGTACTCCCGGTTGCCCTTTACGAATTATCTCGCCAATTTGATTATTTGCCTTCCCAAAAAAGGAGCGGGACTTCCGGACATCCCAGCCCAGGAGTTAGCCCGCCTGTTGCAACCGTACGGGGGAGTCGCCCTGTTGACGGACACGGGGGGGAAAATCTCCACCGAAATCCGGCAAAAAGAACTGCGTGATGCCGGATTGTCCGTGAAGGTGCTAGAAAACGCAAGCGGCGATTGGATTCGAGTCACCCGCGCGCCGATTCCCGGCAGCGGAGAATGGACGCACCAGTATGGCCACCCCGACAATGCCGCCAGCAGTTATGATAATCTGCAGGGGGCGACCCGGACGGATGAGCTGGAGGTGCAGTGGATCGGCAAGCCCGGTCCCAACGCCATGGTGGACCGGAATCCCCGGCCTCCCGCCCCTCTCTCTACGCGGGGGCGGTTGTTTACCCAAGGACTCAACCGGATCATCACGCAAGACGCTTACAACGGGACGATTTTGTGGACGGCGGAGATTCCCGCCCTCCAACGGTATAACATGCCCCGCGATTGCGGCAATTGGTGCGCGGACGGGGATTTTCTCTACACCGCTGTCCTCAATCATGCCTGGCGGTGGGACGCCGCCTCTGGGAATCTGACCGCCGTTTACGAGGTGCCGCCTCCTCCGGAGGAGGAGCACGGCGCGTATGAGTGGGGATATATCGCGCGGGCAGGGGATTATTTATACGGCAGCGCCGTCCGCTCCGGGAACTTTTACACGAATTTCTGGGGAGGATCTGATGAGGCCTGGGCGGACGCGACATCCGGCCCGGTGACCTACAAGGTCTGCAGTGACAACCTGTTCGCAGTGAATCCGGGTGACGGGCGATTGATCTGGCAGTATTCCCAAGGAGTGATTATCAATTCGACCATCACCATCGCCGAAGGCCGGGTGTTTTTCGTGGAATGCCGGCATCCCGCTGTCAAGGCATCTTCTTCCCGTCAGGTGGGCCTGTCTGAGTTGTGGCTGAATCAATATCTCGTGGCGTTGGACGCGGAGACCGGCCGGTTGGAATGGGAGAGGCCGGTCGACACGGAGGACGGCATCGTGGTGTTTTATCTCCTGCATTCCCACGATACCCTCCTGATCGCTTCTTCCAAGACGAATTATCACCTCTATGGATTCAGCGCGAAGGACGGCGCGCCCCTTTGGCATGCCAGCCACGCGTGGATCAGCGATAACCACGGCCAGCATATGCAACATCCCGCGGTGGCGGGGGATACCGTTTACTTGCGGCCCTGCGGGTACAAGGTGAAAAATGGCACTCTGGTGACCAAGGCCATGCCCCCTCATGAAGGCGGTTGCGCCACCTTTGCCGCCACCCCTGGTGCGTTGGTGTACCGGGGCAAGCAGGGTTCGATCTCGATGTGGGACGTGAAAACCGGTGACGTGACGAATTGGTTCAGCATCCGCCCGGCCTGCTGGCTGAGTACGATCCCCGCCGGGGGTATGGTCCTATCGCCGGAAGGGGGCGGTGGCTGCAGTTGCGGCGGTTGGCTGGAAACCTCGATCAGCTTTATCCGGACAAAGGGGGATACTCAAATCAACAGACCGGAGAAGGGGGGATGAAGATGGGGTTGCCGGGTGGATCAAGGTCAAGGGAATACTTGTTTGTTGGCCGTCACTTACTCGGTTGAAGAGAGAAAGTATGAACTCCCCTATCCGAGAGACTCTCACCCATGCCTTCCCCCGGGGGAAGAGGGATTGGATTAGCACTTCCATTCATGCCCATACCACGAATCGAGGATTGAGAACGTTCCGCAATCGGGTAAAAACGTTGCATTTGGTTTTCTCACCGCCCTTGATTCTCGGATGAGATCCCTTTATTCTATTTATATAAAATGATCGAATCATTATGGAAATAGTTTTATACAAATTTTATAATCTAAACAAATTCTAAAACCGATTCGATCCCTTATCTTATATTATTTGTTTTTAGGGGATGCGATGAAATTCCGGCCTATTGGTTTCTATTTCTTCCTGGGATTGCTCAGTGGTTCTTGCGCGGGCAATTCGTCCGTGAATCCCTCGGAACCCACGAAAATTCCGCCCAGAGTGGAAGTTTCTGCCTCCGAAATAAAATCCCCGGCGGTGGCGGTGTCTGAAATTATCTCTGCGACGCCAGCGGTTCCGGCGCTCCGGGGGGAGCCAACGGTTCCTGCCCCCGCCACGCCGGGACCTGCGTCTGTATCGGACATACCAGCCGGGCCAGTTGTTCTGCCACGGGAAGCCGCTTCTCTATCGTCCGTAAAACCATCAGCCACCCGCCCGGCCCGCGCCTGGGCTTTTTTGCCGATAAGCAAACTGGATTCCAATCCCACCGCCTCTATCGGCAGTGTAACGCTGAGTGAGCTTTCCGGCCTCATTCCCGCCAGCGAAAAAGGCCATTATTGGGGCCATAACGATAAGGGCAATGATCCCGAACTGTTCCGTTTCGACCGGGAAGGGAATATTAGGCAGCGGGTTACCTTGATGGGCATCACCAACGAGGATTGGGAAGCCATCACCCGTGACGCCGCGGGCCATCTCTACATCGGCGGATTCGGCGACAACTCGCGGAAACGGGAATCCTATACAATCTATCAACTGCCGGAACCCCCGCCCCAAGCCGTTTCGGTTGAGGGGTTCAAGACCATTCCCTACCGGTATGCCGATGGGCGATCGCATAATTGTGAGGCGCTGTTTTACTTTGACGGCCGGTTATATATGATCACGAAAGTCAATCCCGGCAAGGAAAAAGAGAAAGAAAAGAAGAAAAAAGATCCAGAAAATATCCCCCAGGTTTTTTGCCTTGATGATTGGGCGGATGACGAGATGGTCATCGCCCGTCACATCGGTCCATTCAAGGTGCAAGACACCATTACCGACGCGGCTTATTCCTCCCGATATGGGCTGCTCGCCGTGTTGTCATACACGAATATTTATTTTTTCCGGATGAACCATGAGAAGGATCTCCTGGCCGCTCCCGCGCACACGGTCTCCATCGATGTCAAAAAAAGTGAAGGACTTTGCTTTGATGCGGATTCCCTGCTGGTGACCAATGAACAAGGTCAAATCTGGAAATATCCCCTCAACGCGATTATTAAAATTGAACCCGGGGAACAGACCTGAAACCCGATATTCTACATAGGACTCTTCTACATAGGACTCTTCCCAACTCCAGTTTTTTTAAAACAGATTAAAACAAAGCGAACAGGAAGACTGGCCGTTTTGACTCAACCAGGAGCAAAATCACCAGGGCCGCTTTCTTTTCATTATGGTTTGGTTGGGAAAGAAGACAGAAATAGACATCTCCCCCATGACAGATGACAGAATTGTGAATATAGTTAAAGATGAAAGATGGGGATATCCGGCCATCGTGTATTAAAATTTCTATAATTCCTCCATGGAGTAACCGATGAATCGAATACGAGTGGCTTGCTTGCAAGGTGGTTTTACTCTAATCGAACTGTTGATTGTGGTGGCGATTATCGGGATCTTGGCCGCCATTGCGGTTCCTAACTTTCTGAATGCCCAGGTGCGGGCCAAAGTCGCCAAGGTCAAATCCGATTTCAAGGCCATCGCCACCGCCCAGGAAATGTACCATCTGGACCACAATTGTTATGCTCCGGCATTCAAACTCAGCGCGTTGACTTCTCCCCAGCCGTACATGTCATCGGTCCCTCAGGATATTTTCCCGCCCCGGTATGATTACGGCACCGCGGGCGGCCAGGGCGAGGCGGGCGCCAAGGTGACGTGGTACCGGTACGTCCTGGGCTCGAGGGATCCCCGCATCGGCGGCAGCGCGGATCTGCGGATTGCGCATTGTGCCGATTACTGGGCGTATTTCCCCCCCTTCCTGTTGCGTTCTCAAGCGGTCAGCCGGGCCACGGCAATCGATTGCCCCACCCAATGGCTCGTGAAATCGTTTGGCACTAATGTCAACATGCCCGCGCTCTGCGGCAATTATGGGGATGATTGCACGTTCCGGTACGATCCCACCAACGGCCTGGTAAGCATCGGCGATATCGCCATTTTCGGGCCGGGCGGCATGGTAGAATAAAGACGGGATAGTGAATTGGACGCGGCAAAAAGATTCAGGCCGGTGAACCGGGGAATGTCTGGTTCACCGGTCTTTTCTATGGTGCTTTTGGCCCGGATGGCCCTGGATTTCCCCGGCCTCCTCTGCCCTGCCTTCTTCCCCTTTCCCATCCATTGATCTTCACGCCCAGAATCGGGGAAATATTTTTTTAATTTTCAATGGATCTATTTAACAATTCTGATTAAAATAGGTTGAATACAATTATTATTTTCTTCATACTTCCACAGGCGCTGGAAGGGTATAGGCATTGGGGTAGGAGCGAAACTCTACCCGGTTGGTAATGTTGCCTGGGATTTGGCTGGAACTTGGATTCCATGGGTGAAGGGTAAGAAGCAGGTCCTTCAGAACACAACCGGCATGATGATCGACGAACGGGTTCTATTCTATCTGTTTTTGGCCGTTTTCTCGCTCTGGTTTGTGGGGAATATTCTGGAAATCAATTTTTTCCAAGTGCTTTTTGATGGATTCCTCCATACTATGGAGAATATCGGCGAGATCCTTAAACAGATCGTGAACGGTATCATTGACCGCTTTTTCCGCCGTTAAGTGTTTCATCTTTTATTCATCAACACCTTCATATGAATATCCAGCACATTGGTGGAATGAGTCGGCGTTCCGGTGGAAATCACATCGACGCCGGTGCGGGCATAATCCAGAATCGACGCATTCCGGATATTGCCCGACGATTCAAACAAGGTCCAATCGTAAGTTCCATCTTCCCGGCATTTTTCCAGAGTCTGGAGAATCTGATCCGGCGAGAAATTGTCGAGCATGATCGAACAGGGATAATAGTGGCCGTTCTGGAGATTTTTCAGCCGGTGGGCGATGATCCCTGCTTCCTTGGGCGTCTGCACTTCGACAATCAATCCCGTGGATTTTTCCCGCTGCCGCCAGCAACGGGCGATGCTGCCCAGGATCCACTCGATGCGGACGGTTTCGGAGTCGGGATCCATATCGCCGTCCTCCAGATAATGCCAAAAGTCGATTTCGGTGTCCTTGATCATCATGGTGTTGTAGAGGCCGCGGCGGTGGCTCAGGCCGCCGCCCACAATGAAAGCTTTCTTGTCCATGCGTCCCCATTGCAGTTTGCGGGTGGCGGCGAGGCGGCTGGGCGACCCGCAGGCCCGGATCTTCTCCTGCTGCTCGTGCACCTCCGTGGCGATGCCGCTCATGCGTTGGAGGATGTTCAAGATCGTCCGCTCTACCTCCAAAATAGTGATGATCCGGCCCTCGATGTACAGAATGGGATCTTCGTTGGCCTCGAGAGGATCCCCGTCTTGAATGGGGCGTCCTTGTTTCATGGCCCGTTGATACCGCAGGTGGGTCCGGTAGTTGTCGAGCAGGAGGCACGCCTCGTCCAAACCGGCCAGGATGCCTTTCTGCTGGGCGCTGATCATGGCTTTGCCCTGGTCTTCATCCCGGAAGATGGCCAGAGCGGTAATACAACCGGTTTCGCTTAAATCCTCCCCCAGCATGCTGTTCATAAAAGCAATGATCGAGGTTTTGTAAAGCGGGCTCTCCAGGGTGTAACTGTCCTTGTAGTTGTACAGATTCTGGACCATGGTTTCACGATCGGGCAACATGTTGGTTTCCTATCGGCCAAGCCAGGGAGTGGAGTCGAGGGGTGATTTAAAACCGGGTAATGATTTCTTGCCTTGCCGCTCTTCCCCCTTCATGGGAAGATGTTCCAGAGCGGAACCGCGGAATCATTTTCTGCTTTTTTTATACTAACTATCTTTATACTATGCATCGGCGGGAGGAAAAAATGAAGGATTTCAACCCCGTTTTTCAGATCGACCGTCGGGAATTCATTCGTATCAACGCCTTGACCGGGGTGGGATTGCTGGCCGCCCCACCGGTCTGGGCCGGGGAGGAGGCCATGGAATGGAAACCCGCCGAACTCCTGGAAGGCCTGCGAACCGAGGCCGGCGGCGCGCCTCTTGAGAACGCGGTCTGGTACGTGGCCGGGAAGGAAAACGCCGGTTTGCTCTATACCTTCCCCAAAGGTGCGTTGGCGGACGCGGCGTACCTGTCGGCGGACTTGTTGGTGGACGGCAACCGGCTGGCCGTGTTCCTGATGACGCTCCAAGAAGGTGAAAACGGGCCGCGTTTCACGCTGCGCTATATGAATCTCACCGAAGTGCAATCCCGCCTCCGTTTTCCCCTGGTAAACGTGAACATGAACCGCTGGCGGCTGGAACGCGAGGGTGCCTGGCTCAAGCCGATGTGCGGAGGCGAACGGGTGGATTTGCGCGAAGTGGACCGCCTTACCATCACGATCTTACATAAAAGCGATGAGCCGCTGCGCTGGTGCCAGACACCTCTGCGCGTAACAAAAACGGAACCTCCCCGGTTGACAAAACCGCTTCTAACAAAAGGCCCCCTGCTGGACGAACTGGGCCAGAGCACACTCCACGCCTGGCCGGGAAAAATCAACGGCCCTGAAACGGTGGTAAAACTCTTGACTGCGCAAAAGGCCGCGGCGGCCGGGAAAAAATGGCCGGAATCCTTCAACCGCTGGGGCGGCTGGAAGGATAAAAAAATCAATGCCTCCGGCTTCTTCCGGACCCATCACGACGGAAAACGCTGGTGGCTGGTGGATCCGGAGGGTGGCCTCTTCTGGTCCACGGGATTGGATTGCGTCCACCCGGGGATTGATACCTATTCCGAAAATTTGGAACACGCCCTCACCTGGATGCCGGAGCGTGAAGGGGATTACAAAGCCATCTATGGCAACCGGGCGATTGATTACTTGAAAGCGAACTTTATCCGCGCCTTCGGGCCAGAGAAATGGCGCCGCGAATGGGCCGCCATCGCTCTCTCGCAATTGCGGGAATTCGGCTTCAACACGGTGGCCAACTGGTCAGACTGGTCCATCGCCCGGGAGGCTCAGGTCCCTTACGTGCGTCCGTTGTCCACACGGCTGCGGCGTTCGAAGATGATTTACCGCGATTTTCCCGATGTCTTCCACGCCAATTTCAAGTTGGATGCCCTGGACTATGGAGAGCAACTGCGCGACACGCTGGACGATCCAGCCCTGATCGGGTATTTCCTGATGAACGAACCCACGTGGGGATTCTCCCGCGAAGCGCCGGCGGCGGGGATGCTCTTCAACACGCCCGCCTGTGAGACCCGCAAGGAACTCGCCCGGTTTTTAGGCCGAAAATACGGGGATAATGCGGCTCTGGCACAAGCGTGGAATATGCAGGCCACGCTGGAGGAAATCGCCGAGGGGCCCTGGAACAAACGGCTGACTCCTGAAGCGGTGAAAGACCTGACGGCGTTCAGTGCGGTCATGGTTAACGTGTTCTTCACGTCCTTGAGCGAAGGGTGCAAGGCGGTGGACCCGAATCATCTGAACCTGGGCATCCGTTACCAGGGCGTTCCACCCGATTGGATGGTCGAAGGGATGAAGAGTTTCGACGTGTTCAGCATGAACTGCTACCAAAAACGGGTACCCCTCGACACATGCCGGAAAGTCCACGAACTGCTGAACCAGCCGGTAATGATCGGCGAGTTTCACTTCGGGGCGCTGGACGTGGGCCTGCCCGCCCCCGGCCTCGTGCACGTGCGGACCCAGGCGGACCGGGGCAAGGCCTACCGGGTGTATGTGGAGGACGCGGCGGCCAATCCCTGCTGCGTGGGAACGCATTATTTCACGCTGTACGATCAATCGGCGATGGGCCGTTTCGACGGGGAAAACTACAACATTGGCTTTGTGGATGTCTGCAATCAGCCCTATGTCCCGCTGGCCGACGCGGCCCGCAAGTGCCATGAACGGCTGTACGCCCTGGCCGCGGGGCAAGCGCAACCCTATACGGATGAACCGGAATACCTGCCAAGGTTGTTCTAATGATCTTCTCCCCTGGCCGGAGGAGGAACAAGCACGCCGCCCCACCGCGGTTCATCCCGGAGCCGGTTTGGTTTTTGAAGAGGATTTCGCCAGGGGCGCGTCGAGGATTTCACGGATTTTGCGCACCAGGTTTTCGGGCGTGATGGGTTTCTGGAGAAAATTGACCTCGTCCTCCAGGATGCCGTGATGCAGGATGGCGTCGTCGGTGTACCCGGACATGAAAATGACCTTGAGGCCGGGGTAGAGCAAGGTCAGGTGTTCGGCCAGTTCGCGCCCGCTCATTTCGGCCATGACCACATCGAGCAATAACACGTCGATAGAACCTTCATGCGGGCCGCAGATTTGCAGAAACGCTTCACTGCTGCAACTGGCCTCCACCACGTTGTACCCATATTGTTGCAGCGTACGGGAAATCAGATTCCGGACCGACTCCTCGTCCTCGACCAATAAGATCGTTTCGGTACCCCGCAGGGATTGTATGACCGGCTTTTCCTCCTCGTCGAGTTCATACACATCTTCACACCGGGGCAGGTAAACTGTGAAGGCAGTGCCCTTCCCGACCTCGCTCTCCACCGTGATATACCCTTCACTCTGCTTGACAATGCCATACACCGTGGACAATCCCAACCCGGTCCCCTTGCCCCTCTCCTTGGTGGTGAAAAACGGCTCGAAAATTTTGGAAAGCAACTCCCGGTCCATGCCACACCCCGTGTCCCTCACTGACAGGGTGACATAGGAGCCGGCCTTGATGTCTTCTTCGTGCAGACGGATGTTTTGGTCCAGAACACAATTCGTCGTGCGGATGGTGATTGTTCCTCCCTTGGGCAAAGCATCCCGGGCGTTGACCACCAAATTCATGACGACTTGCTCCAATTGGCCGGGGTCGGCTATGACATGGCCGAGAGAAGGTTCGTATTGCGTGATCAACTCGACATCCTCGCCGATCAGCCGCAACAGCATTTTTTCCATGTTCTGAATCAGGGTGTTAAGGTCAGTCCGCTTCGGCTGCAACACCTGCTTCCGGCTGAAGGCTAACAACTGACGGGTGAGGGCGGTGGCGCGTTCCCCGGCTTTCTGGATTTCCTTGATTTCCCCGTAATACGGATCGGTGGGTTTGATGTGAAGCAATAAAATTTCACAATATCCCAAAATCGCCATGAGCAAATTGTTGAAATCGTGAGCCACGCCGCCCGCCAGCCGCCCCACGGCTTCCATCTTCTGCGATTGACGCAGTTGTTCGACCAAATGCCGCCGTTCGGTGACGTCGGTCCCGATACTCAGGATTTCCACAATGTCGCCCTGGCTGTCGAAGATGGGTTTGTGGGTCCAGGTCACCCAGACCGGGTCGCCGGAACGGCGCATGTTTTCGTGCTCATGCACCGCGAATTCTTCGGGCGATTCGCGCAGCTCCTGGACCATGCGCGCCAGATCGTGCACGGCCGTTTCCGTGCGGGGGGCCACCGTCCCGATGACATTCAGGCCGAGTATTTCCTCCTGCTCGTAGCCGAAAAACCGCTCCGCGAATTCGTTGAAAAACGTGATGTTGCCATGCACATCCATCCGCATGATGATGCTGTTGGCGTTTTGCACCAGTTCGCGGTATTTCTTCTCGCTGGCGCGAAGAGCTTCTTCCACCCGCTGCCGCTCGGTGATCTCCGCGATCAGCGATTGGTTGCGGGCCTCGTGTTCCCGGAGAAACACGATCATGGGGAACAACATCAGGAGAAACACACCGAAAGCCAGCACCATGATCTCCCGCAAAAAGGAGTGTTGGGCCTGGCGCACATCGGCCATGTACATTCCGGTCCCGATGAAACAGTTCAGTTCGGGTATACCCAGCACATAGGACAATTTTTCTTGAGGCACCGGGGAATTCGGAGGATGAAACCAGTACGTGAGAAATCCCCCCCCGGGTTGAGATTGAGCGATATCGGCCATTTCCCGGATCACGTACCGTCCATTTTGATCCTTAAAGTCTCCCTGCCACGTGTTTTCGTATTCGGATTCGAGGGGATGAACATGCAACGTGCCGTCAAAACCAGCCATAAAAATGTAGTTGGGCAGGGACGGGCTGGCATAGCTGAAATGTTTGACTTGCGATTTAACCTGGGTGAGCGCTTCTTCCCGGCTGATCTCTCCCGCCCGGAATTGTTGGATGACCGGCTCGACCGCGTTGCGCGCCAACGTCACCAATTGCGTCAGATGTTCCTGACGCATCAACTCTCCGGTGTGGAGATATTGATCGGATAAATATTTAAAAACTAAAAAATATCCGATACCCACCACCCCGCTGGTAATCAAGATACGTAACAGCGCCTTTCGCAAGACGCTTCGGGCTTGTTCGGCGTTGGTCAGTTCATTCACTACCGTTCCTTTACAAAACGCAGACGGCAAATCGAGGGGAGGACGGTTTAGTTTGCATTTTTTGTCTACTAAATACGCCTAGGCTTATAGTATATTTTTTTACAAATGACTTCAATCTTCTCTTTAAAAAGTATCGGCATTGTTACAGGAATTATGAAGATTCAACGCGGAATGCGGGATGAATCAAGGGGAGCGATTCGGCCGGGGATGGAAGCGGAAGGCCGGCCGCTGGATCATTCCGGAACCGTAGTTTCCACGCGCGGGACTGAGGCGATCCCCAGACAATGCTTGATGGCATTATAGATGTGACGGGCACTGGATTCCCGGTGAATACTATAGGTAATCCCTTGGGCAGACGTGTCGATGGCCCGCTGGGGAGTTTTGGTGAGCGATAACAACAGAATGCGCGTGCTCGGCCGCGCGTACTTGAGAAGCATCATGACCTTCGAACCGTTGTATGTCGGCATGCGGTCATCGTAAATGATCAAGTCGGGATTCTTCGCCATCGCGTTGCCCAAGGCCTCGCGGGGAGCTTCGGCGTAAAACAGCACACCGTCGTGGGGCAGGACGCAATCTTGCACGTTGCGAAGCACCGCTTGATCATCGGAAATCAGGAAAATTTTTTTGCCGCGGAACACGCCATTCTTTTTCATAATGCTTCCCTCCCGTCCCGGCGAGGAAACAGCTCCTTTCACGTGGGTTTTCTTCCACGGAAGAAAGTATCACAAATTGCCTGGAATGACCAAAAAGCGAAGAAAACGAAGTGTTCGGGTTGGATCGCCTTGTCCCGCTGGAATCTTTTTGATTTTAGAGGGCTCATTCTTCCTGGTCACTTCAGCGGCAGGTGGCATTCGATTCCCTCGCCAGGTTTCACTTCGATGGTCTGCACGGGACTGATGCCGATGGAATACCGTGAAGCCCACAATTCATACTGGCCGGTCTGCAGCCCGGCGAAACGGTATTGCCCGAATTCATCCGCTTGCCCGGATCGGGCCAGCCGCAGCCCAAGGTACGGCCGGAAAATGGCCATTGGCGCGGCAGGCAGACGGATTTGCACATCGGCTCCGGCGGCCGGATGAGTGTCCGGTCCACGGATGAAGCCGGAGAGCGCGGGACCGTCAAGGGAGATTTCCAGGAACCGGTCTTCCTTCTCCTCCAGGGAGACTTCGGTCCACCGGAACGGATTGCCGGGATTGTTTCCCCCGATAATCAGTTGATACGTTCCCGGAGGCAGACCCTCGAACGCGAAACGTCCCATGGCGGAAGTGGTTTGGGAGTAAATCCGGAGCGGGGGGGGTTGCCGGGCATCAATCAGATAGACTGGTTCATCGCGGACGTTATCGCCGGAGTAGATTACGACTCCTCTCAGGACGCCTTCGCCTTTTGACGAGGTGTAAATCAACTCCTGGGGCGCCTGGCCAGGATCGGCTGGATACAGATGGATGGGGGCATCACCCACACCGGCCACCCAGGTTTCGCCGGGGTGATACAAACGGGTTTCGAAGGCCACGCGGCCATCGCCATCGGTCTGTTTTGTATCAATCCGGTTTGGAAAACCATTGCCGTACAGGTGGACGTTCTGATTCGGGCAGGAAGTTCCGTCTGGATTCTTCACAAGGAGTTGGAACACAACCGGCGGATTTTTGGGATTCAGGGGCAGGGAAGGCAAAGCGGTTGTCTCTCCAGATGTGACTTGCACACACAAGGCCGAAGCCACCGCCCCGGACGAATCGGTCAATTCAACATCATATATTCCCGTGGGGATGTTTTGAATCACGAACGAGCCGTTCCGGTGAACCCGGCTTTTCAACCCGAGGCGCCAGGGTGGAAGGTACCGGTTGTCCTGCAGCGCGGCGGTAAGGTGGGGGCGGATCGTGAGCGATAACGGGATTGGAGTCATGACCCCGGAGGCGGATACGGTCCCATGGATGATCCCCTCCGGCGGGAGAGCCACCCAGGTTTCCTTTCCCTGTTCGGGCTGGAATTGAAAGGGGCCGATGGCCCGGGCGGCATGACCCGGCGCGCTGACAATGAATTCGAGGGAGATGGGCGCGAGATTGGACAAGAAGAATTCGCCACTGGCGTTCTCGATGGTTTGGCCTTGTCCCCCATACGGAATCAAGCCTTGCCGGTCTTCATAATCCAAAGGCGCATGGGGTTCCACACAGCGGATGGTGAACGAGGGAAGCGGATCGCCGGTGAGAGCGTCCACGACCAGGCCTCGCAATGTGGGACGGTTCTGGTAGGGGGGTAATTGGATCACCAAGGCGGTTTGGCCAATGGAGACGTTTTCCACGGTCTGCCGGGGTGTAATCCGGCCTTCGCGGGGAGGGGCCTTCACGGTCAGGTGGTAGGTGCCCGGACTGAGTTGCTTAAAAGAGAACGCACCGGCTTCATCGGTCTTTTGCAGGGTCACGAAGATAATGCGTTTTTCCGGGGGATTACTGGATTCCGGGGTGGTTGTGGCTTTGGGGATTTCCACCCGCGAGACGGAGACCTCGGCTTCCGCTAAGGGCGCGCCGTCCGCGTCGAGGACCGTTCCCGCGATGGGAACCGTTGGGGTGAGTACGATATTCACTTCTGTTTCTTGATTGTTAACTACTTCAATATCCCGTTGGATGAAATTCTCGTACCCGTCCGTAGCGGCATTGATCGTGTATTTGCCCGGCAGCAAGCGTCCGGAGGCATAATTTCCATTTTCTTGGGTAAGGGGTTGGCGTGCGAAGGGATGCATTCCCAACCGCATCATTTTAAGTCCTGCTTCCTCTCCTGTGATTTCTTGGTTGAACAGATTGAGGCGCAGGTTGGGAATGGGCGTGCCGGTAGGATCGCTGACCGTTCCCGCAATGATTCCTCCGGCGTTCAACATCAGGTCTTGTTCTACGGGCGTGGCGGAGTTGGGAATCTGGATGGGCCCCACTTCGCATCCTAAATATCCCGAAGCGGATACAATCAACGTGACTCCCGCGTTCCGGGCCAAATCCGTCGTGGGCAGGCTGTTGAATTGATATCCACCTTGCGCATCGCTTTTCGTATGGTTTACCCAATTAGCAGAAACCCAAGCTCCCGCTACGGGTTGACCTTCGGGATCGAGCACCCGGCCGGTGATGATCCCTCCCGGCGCGATTTCCAGTACCAGGCCCTCCTTGGACCGCGCGGTGCTGAGATCCACACTCTGGGCAAATGAATTCCTCCCCTCGTTCAATTGCCCTTCCTCCCAAAACGAGGGAAAAAAACCTTCCTTTTTGGCGGCAAAATAATAAGTGCGGGCCGAGAGATTTTGAAACTCGAATGTGCCGTCATCCCGGGAAATGGTTTTCAAGGGAGGTATGCCTCGCCCGGCCTCCGCCGAAACCTGCGCTCCGGCGGCCGGTTCGTTGGTATCCTTTCGGATCACGGTCCCTTTCACGGTCCGGGGATCGGCCAAATAGAGCTCCAAGCCGGTTTCGGAGTAGCCATCCCGGATCGATACGCTTTCCCAGGTCTGAAGATGAAAATCCACGGGCACCCGGTTTTCGTGCGTTCGGACATCCATCGGCATATTGGCTGTACTGACCAATCCCGCCTTCCCTGCAATAAGATAATATTGTTGATCGGTCAGTTGGGTGAATTCGAAGACCCCATCCGGCCCGGTGGTGATTTCCGCCTGGAGCGGTTCCCGGATTTTCTCGGGATTGGCGTAAAGTTGTACAATGGCGCCTTCCACCGGTTGGTGCGTGTCTTTGTGCACGACACGGCCGGCAATGGTTGCCGTCCCCGTCCCTGGTTGGCTGATAATGATCCCGGCCGCTCTCAGGTCGAATAGCGCGGGATCGGCCGGGCCGGGAACCGCGTTCAGGATGCTCCCGCGCGCGGCATACCAGTCCTCAAAGCGGGTGTGGGCTTCCCGGGCAAACCAGATGTCTCCGGGAAGCAGCTGAAATTGAAATACCGTCTCCATCCGCAGGTTGATCATATCCCGGCTGTGGATGATAGTTTGGGGAGCCAAGCCTTCCGGGGTGATGAAATACCTGTTGGGGAATTCCCAAACCGCGGAGATGGGACCGCCGCTGGATTCGATAGGATCCAGATTATCGTTGATTTCCTCGATCCGGGCCAAGGTTCCGTTAACAGGATCCACATAAAACCGCGCGGACGTGAAGTTCGGTTTGTTAGGCCGGAAATCGTAAGTGGGCAGATCGATTTGGGCGAACGAATACCCGGACAGCGAAGGCGCTTCAAGGATCACCAGCGGCCGTCCGTCCGCGGCGGTGGTTTCTCCAGCCAGACGCAGAGAGGCGGGATCCAGACTCTGCAAGGCGGCCACGAGAGGGGGCATGATCCGAAAACCGATGCCAAATCCGTAAGGCGGCGGGGCAAACGAATAGAACGGCTGGCCGACGATGTCGAACACCCCCCGGATCCCCTCGTTGTAAATCAACTTCAAGGAAATGTTGTTTTCCATTTCCATCCGGATTTTGTCCGGCCCGGAAAACCAAATCCGCGCGTGGGAATTATCCCACTGATCTCCCCGGAACGCGTGGAAGTCCATCTCGTAAGCGATTTGACGGTGGGACGCGCGCAACCACACCTGGTTGGCCTCGGCTACCTTGGCCCAGATTTCGACGGGATTCGGCTGGGCGGATGCCTGGTGTGAGGGGAAACCCAGTCCGGCCATGACCGCCAGGCAAGCGGCCATTTCCAATATAACCAGGTTCCGCCGTGGCGGGATAAAAAGTTGGGTCATGGAACGACCTTTGGATTCCGGATGGAAACGATGCCCACCTATAGGTAAGTGTATCTTGAATGGAATGACATGAACGAATCAAGTACTTTGTGGCTGGCTGTCGCCATTTTTTCAGAGAAAACGAAGAGCGGGATCACTTGAGATCCGGCAGAAGAAAACAAAAATCCTTCAGAATAAATCCGGTAGCCATTCCGTCATAAAAAAGACGAAACCATATCCCACCGGAAAGGTTTTCTCTTGATCCGATCACAAATGGCTCTTTACGCAGGAGGGATTGTGCTGACCGCATGGGCGCTGTTGGCCGGGGTGTTTTGCTTTTTACCTCCGGAACGGAAGACCGTGCGGCTGCCTAACGCGTTTTATATCTGGCAACGGGACTGGACGGACGGGGTCTCCCAAGCTGTCGAACGCGCCGGTGAATCCACGGATGCCTTCCTGGTGCTCGCCGCCGAAATGAAAGGCGGGGAAGGGGGGACTCGTCTCGCGGCGCGGATGAATCCATCCTGGGAATCCTTGGAGAAATCGCAAAAGCCTGTGATTCCCGTCCTCCGCTTCGACGCTAAAAGCGCCGCCAATGTAGTTTCGTCTCAAATGACGGAGACCGTCCGGCGCTGCGGGGAGTTGGTCCGCGGGATCGCGGCTGAAGCCGCCATTAACCACCTGACATTGAGTGAATTCCAGCTGGATTACGATTGCCCCACTTCCAAACTGGCCGATTACCGATCCTTTTTGATGGCGTTGAAGACGGAATGCCCGGATTGGGCCTTTTCCATCACCGTGTTACCCAGTTGGATGGAAAGCCCCGCCTTCGCGGGATTGATCCGAGAGACCACGGCCTACGTGCTGCAGGTCCATTCGCTGGACAAACCCCGGACTGTTCAGGATCCCATCATCCTATGCGACACGAAAAGAATCCCCGGTTATCTCCGCCGGGCGGACCAACTGGGGCATCCTTATTATCTGGCGCTGCCCACGTATGGCTATGACGTTTTCTTCGATGCAAAGGGACGCTTTCAGGGTCTGAGCGCCGAACTCGAATCCGTAGTGTCGAAACCGGGAACCACGGTCAAGCGGGTGATGATTGACGCGGAGGAGATGGCCGGCGTGATCCGCTGGCTGCGGCGCGAACCACCGCTCCATTGCCGGGGGGTGCTCTGGTTCCGGCTGCCGGTGGATTCCGACCGCCTGAACTGGTCTTGGCCCGCCCTGGCGGCGGTCATGGACGGGCGTAATCCCCGCGTGGCTTTCGTGGCGGAAACGCGCAATCCTCAACCGAATCTATATGAGATTTGGGTGAGAAACACGGGCGAACAGAACGTGGCGGGGAATATTCGCTTTTCGATAAGCGCGATCGCGGGGAACGTGGTGGCTTATGACGTTTTGGGGGATTTTCTCGAAAGAGAGCCGGCCGGCGAGTTCACCGGTCCCGCCCCCCGTTGCGGCGAGGAAACGCTGGTTGCCTGGTACAGGCTCGAGCCGGACGGCAATCCGGGGAGAATGTTTATCGATGTAGGTTCCGTGGAGGTGGTTCCATGAGGAGGCTGTATCCGGCGTTCATCGCGGGGCTGATCGTACTTGGGATTTCACGTTCCTATGGGTGTGGCCCGGATTTTCCCGTGGCTTATTTTATTAACGGCAATGAAGGTCAAATTCTCTCCGTCCCCCGGTTGCGGTTTTATCATCTCCTGCTCGAACTGGCTGGCGCCGAATTTCAGAATACGCAAATCCGGCCGAAATGGCAGACTACCCTCCAGATGGATCTCCAGGATTTGCGCGAGGCGTTGGACGCGGCCGGATGGTCCGCCGAAAAACGGGACGATGCTTTGCAACGTTATGAGTCCATGCGCAAGGCCATGAAAACCTACGCCGACGGCTCGGATCAGGACAGTTGTTTTTGTTTCAGCCCTTGTGAACCCAAGGCGCGCTTCGATTTGGCTCCCCATGAAGCATTCCTCCAGGAATTGCCCTTGGAGTTCGCCCTGTATCTCCGGGGAGCGGCCGCTTACCGGGGAAACGATTTCGAGGAAGCAGTCGAATATTGGGATGAACTACTGGCTCTCCCGCCCGAGCAAAGGCGCTACCGCTCTACCTGGGCGGCCTTCATGCTGGGGAAAGCGTGGATTGTTCTCGACGTGTCCCGGGCGGGATTTTATTTCGAACAAACCCGTGCCCTGGCGCGGGAAGGCTTTCGCGATTCTCTCGGATTGAGCCAGGACAGCCTGGGATGGGAAGGGATGGTTTTCTTCAGGGAAAAACGCTACCCGGAGGCCATGCGCCGTTATTTTGAATTGTTCCAGGCAAGACCCGAACAAGCGGAGAATGTCAGCTCCCTGATGTGGTGTTGTTCCCGGATTTTCCAGGAATCGTCTGTGGACAGGATGGTGGTGGAAGATCCCCTGTGCCGGAAGATCGTCGCGGCGTGGATCATGGCGGGGGATCATCCCATCAAACATCAAGAATGGATGGACGCGGTGGCGGCCGCCGGGGTGACGCTCGATCCGGACGAGGCGGGAGCCCTGGCCTGGATCAGTTATAAAGTGGGCGGCATCGAACGGGCGCGGAAATGGTTGTCCCTGGCGGAAAGCCAAAGCCCGTGGGGGAAATGGATCCAAACCAAAATATGGCTGCGGGAGGGGAAGATCGGCGAGGCCATGGATTTACTCCGTGCGCTCGCCGATACGTTTCCTTCCTGCGAAGATGCCGATCTCCGCGCCGAACTGGGTGTGCTGAAACTAGGCCGCCGGGAATACCTCGAGGCGATGGATACCTTCGCGCGGAGCAATTGTTGGGAAGACGCCGCCTATATCGCCGAGCGGGTGCTGACCGTGGCGGAACTGGAGGGATACCTTCAAAAGCACGCCAAGGATGCCATCTTGATGAACAACCGGGCCGGGTGGTGGTCTAATCAGCGTCCTGTCCTGGAGAAACTGCGCTACCTGCTCGCCCGGCGTCTGGCGCGCCAGGGGGAATGGGAAAAAGCCTTGAAATATTACCCGGAAGATATTCTCAAGACCGCCAAGGACTACTCGCGGTTCCTCCGGGAGGGTCAAAACGCCAAAAACTCGAACCGGAAACGGGCGGAAAACCTCATCGCGGCCGCGCGGCGGGCCCGGCAACAGGGAATGGAATTGATGGGCACCGAGGTGGAACCGGATTGGACGGCATACAATGGAGTCTTCTCACGATCCGGCGCGATGCAATTTCGTATCGTGGACCGACATAATATCAATTTTCCTCACGAACCTGCCGAGTTGACAGCTGTCTTATCCGCCGGGAAAGACGAGAAGGAACGGGCTGCGCGCCATGCCCCCCGGCCCGAGGAACGCTTCCATTACCGGTACATCGCGGCGGATCTCATGTGGCAGGCCGCGAAATGGCTGCCCGATAACGATCCGCTCCTCGCCCAGGCGCTATACGAAGGCGGTATGTGTATCGCCCAGCGCGATCCCAGCGCGGCCGATAAATTCTATAAAGCTCTCGTGCGCCGCTGCGGCCGGTTGCCCATCGGCCAGGAGGCGGACCGCCGTAAATGGTTCCCACCCGGTTTCGAGGTGACGAATCCGGAAAAGCCAGTGCCAAATGGATAATTTGTCCTATTGAATGGTGCATTGGAACTATGCGCAACGTAGGATTGGTTAAGTTATTTATTTTATATATTTAAATTAAGGAAATTCGCGGTAGGGATTGTGGGGTGAGCATAGAAGAGAACATGAATGAATTCCCTCTCCCTCTGGGAAAGAATGTGGGCAAGGGATTTTTTATGATTATGATTTCTCATTGAGAACGCCCATATATGGCATTTCCGCTTTCATCCTCCGCGCACCATATGTTTTCTTCCTCCATAATCCAGGCCTCGGTTCCCGGATGGGATTGACAAAAGCGGCGGATCTCATCTTTCGTCATGATCATAAATGTAGTGGAGAGCGCGTCGGCCACTGCCGCACGGGGGGCCATCGCCCAGGCCGCCCGGTTTCCCGTCACGGGATTGCCGGTACGGGGATCGATAATATGCGGCCCTTGGCGAAGCCCCGAACCGCTTATTGATTGATTGTTCAATTGGATCATCCGAAGCACACTGCCCGTGCGGGGATCACGCAAGGCCACCGGCCATCCTGCGAGACCCGGCGGCGGATTCAAGGCCTGGACGGTGCTGAAACCGCCATGAATCAGGGCGGAATCGATTTCCCATTCACGCAGCTTTTCCGCCATCCGGCCGATGGCGTACCCCTTGCCAATACCGCCCAAGTCGAGAATATGGCCCTCCTCATTCCAGCACACCGTGTGCCCGGCTTCGTTCAAAGCAAGGGGAAAGGGGCGGTGGGGAATGGGGACCGGTTGTGCGGGGGCGGAGAAAGGCGCGACAGACCGCCGGGGATGTTTCCATGGATCGATCCGGTTGCCGAGGGTGATATCAAACAGTTGGTGGGTATCCGCATAGAGCCGGGCGCACTCCTTCAGGCACTCAAACGCTTCCAGGCCGATCCGGACCGCTTGGCCGGGAAACGCCTGATTGACGCGGGAGATATCGCTGGTTTCAATGTACCGGCTGAGTTCGCTTTCCAGCCGGACCAGTTCCTCGAACGCTTCCCGCGCCGCTTGCCGCGCGTAGTCCGTCCCGGGATCGTGTATCCAAATCTCAAAAATCGTGGCCATGGCCGGGTGAGAAATGCGCTGGACGAATTTTCCTGGATCGGCATGGGGGAACAAGAGGCCAGGAAGTGTTTCTTTCATGGAACGAACCGAAGGCGGGGCGGTCAGAATCCGGAGGTTCCGGTGATTGATTGATTTGATCGGGAAAGTACGCCTGGAGGGATTTGAACCCCCGACACCTGGATCCGGAATCCAGTGCTCTATCCAACTGAGCTACAGGCGCATCGGAAGATCTGGATTTGATTTTTCATTGGCTATGATCATTGGCTATGAAATTACTTCACCAATTCCTTCGCCGCTCATTATCATATCCAGATTCGCGTTTCCGTCAATCGGCCTTCATCCCTACGATCAAGGTTTTTGCCTTCCGGTCCAGGGACCGGTTTCAACTACACCACCGCTTCAGCGCTGGGTTCATCGTCATAAAACAAATATTTCCGCCAGACTTCGCGTTTTTCGCCCATCAAGCGCACCAGATGCAGAAACGTCGGCAGGGTAGGCTTGCGGGGGGGCGAGACCAGGGTCATTCCGATTTCCTCGATAAAGTTGTTGCCCTTTTTGTGATTGCAGCGCTTGCAGGCGGTGACCACGTTGTTCCAGGTATCCTTGCCGCCGCGCGAGAGGGGGATGACGTGGTCAAGAGTCAACTCATCCGAAGGCAACTGTTCGCCACAATACTGGCAAGAATACGCGTCACGCAGCATGATGTTTTTCCGGCAGAAGGGGATGGGACGGTAAGGGAGTTTGATGAAGCGCCGGATGCGGATGACTTCGGGCAAGGGCATTTGCAGGCTCGAGGCCCGGACCCGGTGGGGAGCGTTTTCCACCACATCAGCCTTGCCGGTCAAGAGCATAACGATGGCCCGCCGAGCCGTACAGATGTTGATCGCCTCGTAACTGGAATTGAGTACCAAGACTCGATGGTGGGCGAACTCGGACTGTTTCATACGTTTACATTCTTTTTTCCCCTGTCCGCCGGATCCGTCCAATAATGAAAATGCTGGTCGGCCGATAGAATGCGAAAACCGTTTTTTTCGTAAAAGCGGATCGCTGCCAAGTTATCCGCCATGGTGCGCAATTCAACCACGTCCGCCTTGCCGGCCAATTCGGTGAACGTGGCCTGCAACAGTTGTTTCCCGGCTCCTTTTCCCTGCCTCCGCGCATCCACAACGATAAAATCAATGATACCGATGGATTTACGGATATAAGGGTACAGTGATGAGTTGAGAAAGATGGAACAAAATCCACCTATCTCCCCCTCGAACTCGGCGACCAGGATTTTATGCGCGAGTCCCTGGGCGGACTTCCGGATCCATTCCGCGAACAGATCCCGTACCCGTTCCGGGGAAAAGCGGACTTCACAGAAAAAGTGACTATGCTTGTGAGACCGCCGGATGATGTCTTGAAGCCGCGGAAGGTCTGTTTCCTTAAAGTCCCGTATTGGTAATGTATCATAGCTTGCGCTGGGCATCGTGTCAATAATGGATTTTTTCGCCAGGGGGATCTCCATCCGCACGGATGTCCCAACAAACGTAAATCCATGCCGCCCTAAATGATAAACCAAGGCGGAATGGCAGGCCGCGACGCGGAAAGCATAAAGGCTGTCCCGCCCGCCGCACGGTTCGCGAAGCCCACAGACCAGAGCCTCGATAACGGAGGGATCTTCCGTAAAGCAAAAAAATGGCTGGATTTTGTAATAATCTATGCCAAAATGACGACTATGCCAAGGGGAAGGAGAGATTCCCGCAAGGGCCAAGACCTCGAATCCGCCGGGGAACACCATGAGCGATGGATCACCGGCTGGATTCGTGAGGCTTTGAATAATCCGATCCGCGTGAAAATCCAGTACCCCCGGTTCCCTCAGGTAGGAGACGTTTTGGGACTGGGATTCACGCAAGCGCGCGAAATGCTGCCGGATGGAGGGGATATGTTCGGAAGTGGCGGGTACCCAAGGCATCGGCACGATTTCCCTATTTATAGTTTCTTTTTTAAATGATGGGGTATGGTATCCAATTCGCAGGATGAAGAGAATGTCTATAAAAAACCGGCTTTTGGCGCTGATCTGGAGGAAAAACCGAACCGCACGGAAACCCCCAGTACCAAAACTGACTCCCGAAATATGGCGCTATCTGGAACGGCTGCCCAAGGCGGAGATCCATCTCCATTTCGAAGGGGCCGTCAGCGCTCCGGTTATTTTAGAATTGGGGCGGAAATATGGGGTGCAATCCATTCGCACACTTAGCGACGCGGAATGGCGCCTCTATTTCTCCAACGCGCGGATGTTTTTCGAAAATTTCCTGTATGTCTCTTCCTTGTTCCAGGAAGCGGACGATTTTCACCATGCAGCGGCGGATCTGGGCCGGCGGTTGCTTCGCGAAAACATCCGGTACGTGGAACTGACCCTCGCGCCGTACAAGTTCATGCGGTCCGGCATTCCGTACCAGGAAATAATCGGCGCGATCGATGCCGGCCTGTGCGAAGCCACCAACGGCATGGTGGATCACCGTTACATTATTGACATCGTCCGCGACCTGGGACCTGCGATCGGAATGGAGATGATCCGGGAGGTGGAGAAGCATCCGGTTGAGCGCGTCGTGGGAATCGGCCTGGGAGGAGGGGAGAATTTTCCCCCGGAGGATTCCGCGGCTATCTTTGAATATGCCGGCGCGATCGGCCTGCGCAAGACCGCTCACGCGGGGGAGGGCCGGGGACCGGATTCCGTCTGGGGGGCGATCCGCGCGCTAAAAGTGGAGCGGATCGACCACGGCGTGCGATCGCGGGAGGATCCAACGTTGGTGGAGTACTTAGCGGAAAACCAAATACCACTTAATCTGTGCCCCACCAGCAATGTCATGCTGGGCGTGATTCCGGGCCTGGAGGAGCATCCTTTCCGTTATTATCACGAGCGCGGCATTCCTGTGAACGCCGGGACAGATGACCCCGCTTTTTTCAAGGTTTCTCTCACGGAAGAACTGGGTAAATTGATTCACTACCTGGGCTTTCGTCCTGAAGAGATCCCTGCATTGATCGAGAATGCCATTCAGGCTTCTTTTCTGGAATCCTCCACCAAACAAGCCCTTCTCACTCGCTTTCAGAACGAGACCCGCCCGTTGATGCGGGAGGGATCACTGTCCGGGGGGGCGTAAGCGGTTCGTTGGGGCGGGTGAATTCCCGCGTGTTGTATTCCACCATGTATTGGAGGTTCTCATCCGTCAGGGGATAGGCCTCATCCGGTCCGTATGGATAGCCGGACATCCCCCGGAAGGGCAGCGGCTCCACTTGTTGGCTGTACGCGGTACTGTAGTCCAAATCTTTCACCCAGCCCACAGCGTGCAGGAAGTAAGTCACCTCGCCGGGCGTCTCGCTTCGCGGGGCCTGGAACCGCACCGCGGCCTCGTCACCGTGCTGCATAATGATGTAGCGGTCATCGAACGCGGTGAGCAACGGGGTCACGTCACCATAGCGGGTGAATGAACCACAGTGATAGTCCCACCGCTCGTTGCTAGTGAGCACGTTATAGTCGAACCAGTGCGGGCCGTCCGGTGCCAGGTCGTAACAACGCGCGTAGCCGCCATAACGCAGATCGGCGGACACATAGGGATAATGTTGCACCGCGAAGCCGTCCAGGAGGGGATTGGGATCCACCCAGATGCGGTCCCAATGCACCAGCAGGGTCGAAACGATGCGGACCGTCCGGTCTGGCCCTTTGAAGATAGTTGAGATATCCAGCGGCACGGTCTTGAGTTTCCCGGCGGGGAAGCCCATGGGATTGAGCACCGTCACCCACGCGCCGGTTTCGTCTTTCACTTGCAGATAGGGCATGACGAAATCCAGGGAGGGATTTTGCTCCAACGAAAGGGCATGGCTGGAGTTGGGCCAATCCACATAGCCGGTCATGAAGAGATAGAGGGTTTTCGCGTCCCGGAAATCGTTCAAGTCGATCTCGAACCAATGCTCCTCGCCGATGCCATCATACCGGCTGGGTTTCCAGGGCTTGGGATAGCGGTGGTCGTTCTCGCGGATCAGCTCCGTGACATCTTGGCCTTGGTTGTCGGTCATCCGTCGCGGCGGCCGGGCGTGGGCTGACATGCCGATGAGTTTGAACTCCGGGAACGGCGGCAGGGTGAATTTTTCGTTGACATGGATTTCCCGGGCTTCCGGGTGCGTGGCGGAGAGCAGTTCCATCTGGTCGAGATAGGTGATCTCGCGCAGCTCTTCCCGCATCAGGACGTTGAAAAAACCGTCCTTCGGCTTCAGCTGATCGCCCCGGATGCGGATGTATTCCTCTGGCCGGGGCGGGAAAAACCCACCGCCGACATAAAGCCCCAACGGCCCGGTGGAGAGGGAATCGGCGATGAATTCATATTCGCGGCCGTTCCAGGTATACACGAACGGGCAAGATCCCGCGTAGCCGGGTTTTTCGCTGACGGAAAGAATCTGGTCCGAGGCCACCAGGATTTCATTCTGAAAGATGCCATTCGGCCAGGTGAGGCGGATGACGCCGATCTTTTCGCGTCCGCCCAGGCCGATATGGGTGACGGGCGACGACACTTCCTTCTTCACCCGGAACAGGTCATGCTTGACCTGGATTTTTGATCCAAATCCATCGATCGTGTTTTTGCTGCCTTTGATCTTGAGGGCCAGCCAGCGGTTTCGGTTGCCCCCCTGGTTTTCGAATACCACGAGGCCGGGCGTCTCCCCTCGGCGCGTCGCCAGCAGATCGAGGTCGCCGTCCCAATCGAGATCCACGGGCATGGGATGATCAAACTGGACCATCGGGGATGGAGACGTTGAGACTTCTGCCGCGAACGCGTCTTCCACCTTCTCGAACGGCTGGGGATTGCGGTTGTACAGAATATAGTTGGGCAATAGGATACGCAGCCGGGAATCGGACCCGGTTACGATATCTTCATATCCGTCATTATTGGCGTCGAAAACGCATTGAATCACACTGCCGACCGCGCCGGATGTCAGCGCGAGAGGCGCCAGGCTATCCCCGTGCGGCCGCCAGGCCACGGGACCTTGGGCGTTCATGCCGGTGATCGAGATGTCCATCCGGCCATCGTTGTCAAAGTCCCGGCAGAGGATTTTCGGTTGTTCCACCCCGCCCGGGATTTCGGCCGTGAGCCATTTTTGGAATTTCACTTCGCGCTGATTGGCGTAGATCGTGAGGTGTCCCGCGGACCACGTCAGGATGTCCAGGTCGTTGTCGTTATCGAGATCCGACGCGGCGATGGTTTGGCTTTTGCTCAGTTCCAAGCCACTGACTTTTTTGGTGATATTGGTGAAACCGCCATCCCCGTTGTTCTGGAAGATCATATCGCCCTTGTCCGGCCGGGCGAGCAGCAGATCGAGGTCGCCTTCGTGGTCGAAATCGCACCAGAGCGCGTCCGCCACGCCTGCCGGATCATCCCCCAATGTGGCGCTGATATCTTCAAACACCCCGTTGCCCTCATTCCGTAATAAGGCGGTTTTTTCTTCCAAAGGTTGGCCGGGAAATGACGTGGCGTATAACAGAAGGTCCGGATCCCCGTCGTTGTCAAAGTCCGCGGGAGCGCAACCTGTCCAGCCGGAGCCGGGCAGTGAAACGGCGCTCATGGCTTTCTCTTCCGCGGGTACGATCAGCCAAACCGATTGGGTGGCGTTGGAAATCACCAACGCGGTTTCGCGTTTTTCGAGATCCGGCCAAGCGGCCAGGATTCGGCCCTCCGGGGAACCCAGGGCTTGGACGATCCGTTGAGTCCAAGAGGGATTCAAAGTGAATCGCGCGCGCAGGTCTGAGGTAAAATTGGGCAGGGCGGCGGTTGGCAACTCGAATTCGATGGGCCCCAGATACTTACCTTCGTCCACGGCGTCGGCGGGCCTTTGGGGTTCGGTTTTTTTGAGTTCTTGAAATATCTGCTGTTGTTCCCGGGCGCGTTCCATGTCTTTCTTAGTGACGGCATAATACAAAAACAAACGGTAATAGGCGCTGGAGTGCTTGGGATCGATCTGGATGGTCTTCTCGAACCATTTGGCGGCTTCGTCATCCCGTTTCAATTTGGTCAACGACAACCCCAAGTTGTACAGAGAAGCGGCATCGGAAGAATCGAAATCCACAGTCCGTTGAAAATACTCCACGGCTTGGGTGGAATCCCCGATTTTCTTGTAAGCCAGACCCAGGTTGTAAAGGGCAAACACGTTATCCGGATCGAGTTCCAGCCCTTGTTTCAAAAACCGGATACTCTCCTCGTTCTGGTCCCCATGGTAATAGGCGATGCCCAAATTGATGATGTCAGAAGCGGAACGGGGGGCCTGGGCCACCGCCTGCCGGTAGGCTTCGATGGCGGCGGGGAAGTTCTCTTCCTCCATATAAGCCTGCCCTAAGGCGCGATGATGATCGAGATCGGGATTCAATAACGGGGCCTCGGCGGAAAACACCCCCCCTGAAATAAGAGAAAACCACAACATACCGGCGGCGAACGATCCTCTGCTCATGATAACCCACTTCCTATATTGAACTTAGGCCACATCGAGCCATGGGTCCATTGTACAGATTCCCTTGGAGATTGCCTAGGTAAACCGCTTCTTTCCAAGGGATATCCGGAAAAGAGCAGGAGAGACCCTGCCGGAAATATCACTCCCGGATTGCTACGATTTCCATTAATCGGATCGATCCCCCCCTGGAAAAAAATAAGCCAGCCAAGTCACTTTTTCCATTCGATTTTCGGAAAGTATAAGTAAAATGAAACAATCTGCCCTTTCTCAAATCGACCTCATAGGGAGAACATGCCTTCTATGACCTGGGAACCTTCTCTAGCGGAGAACCGCCTGAATGTGGAACAGGAACAGCGGGCGGGCGATCCCCTGGTGGAACATATGCTCGTCATCGATGACGATATCCGTTCCATCCTGGCCACCGCCTTGGCGGAAGACCGCGGCACGGGAGATGTGACCACCATGGCCACCATCGCGCCGGATAAAATCGGTTCCGCCCGGATTGTTTGCAAGCAAACAGGGGTTCTGTGCGGATCGCAGTTGGTCGTCGAAGTTTTCAAATTGGTGGATCCCGCCGTGAAAGTGGAGCGTTGGGCCAAGGAAGGCCAGACCCTGTCCAAAGGCCGGACGGTATTCACGCTGGAAGGCCCTATGGGATCGCTGCTTACCGGCGAGCGGGTGGCGGTGAATTTTCTCTC
>ERZ795060.331-NODE-331-length-67202-cov-6.602812_pt1 | contig 67202 bp, 49 predicted proteins | sample MGYA00375144_ERZ795060 | MGnify/ENA primary metagenome ERZ795060 (study PRJEB30189, sample SAMN05720157) | activated sludge metagenome | isolation source: anaerobic digester from wastewater treatment plant | place: Japan | collected 2015-05-15 ... | reverse complement strand
GTGTGCCTGCGCGGTGTCTTCAAACCTGCCCCCGCCCCCGGCCGGACGCGCGAGGTGGATATCATGGCGGATTATATCCAGCGCTTACTGACCTATGTGGATATCCATCAACTCAAGCCCTTCAAAGTCGTGGTCAATGCCGGCAATGGCTGCGCGGGACCGGTGGTCGACCGGCTCGAACCGTACCTCCCGTTTCAACTCGTCAAGATCCATCATGAACCCGATGCCTCATTCCCCCACGGGATACCCAATCCTCTGCTGGTGGAAAACCGGCAGCCCACCATCGACGCCGTTATTCAAAACCAGGCGGACATCGGCATCGCCTGGGACGGCGATTTCGACCGCTGTTTTTTCTTCGATGAAAAAGGAAATTTCATCGAAGGCTATTACATCGTCGGCTTTCTGGCCCAAGCCCTGCTCGCCAAACAACCCGGCAGCGCGATCATCTACGATCCCCGCCTGACGTGGAATACCATCGAAGTGGTGAAAAACCATGGGGGAAGACCCGTGCAATGCAAATCGGGTCACGCCTTCATCAAGGAGAAAATGCGCCACGAAGAAGCCATTTACGGGGGTGAAATGTCCGCCCATCATTACTTCAAGGACTTCTTCTATTGTGACAGCGGGATGATCCCCTGGCTGCTTGTGCTGGAGATCCTGAGCCGGGAAGGCAAGCCGTTCTCCACACTGGTCGAAGAACGGATCCGCAAATTCCCTTGCAGCGGCGAGATCAACAACCGGGTGGCGGACGCGGACGCGGCCATCGAACAAGTTCGTCGGCATTTCGAACCGCTTCACCCCCGGGTGGACACCACCGACGGGATCAGCTTCGAGTTCCCGGACTGGCGCTTCAACCTGCGTAAATCGAACACCGAGCCAGTGCTGCGCCTCAACGTCGAAACGCGGGGCAGCATCGCGTTGATGGAAGAAAAAACCCGGGAAATCCTGAATCTGATTCAAGGAAACGCTTGACCGGTCAGCGGGTCACGTTTTCATATCCTAGAAAAAACCGGGAAAGCCATTACAATTTTTTTAATAACCGTTTTTTTCGGGTACCATTTTATTCACAGAAAAATACGGGACAGGATTCTCTCCCTTCGCGTTAGGCGTCTGGAGGGTGAAGGGTTCCTGAACCAGTACCTTCTCGCTCGGGGAGAAGGCGTGGGTGAGGGTGTTCCTTGCCGCAACACTCTTCGCCCCGTCCTTTTTCTTCAAGGCGAGGATGAATCTGTCTTCTCCCGTTTTTCCGTGAAAGCCCGTGAATCCAATGTGAACTCCGGATAGCACAATCATGGATTACCGACATACGTTGAACCTGCCCGTCACCGATTTCCCCATGCGCGCCAATCTGCCCCAGCGCGAGCCGGAATTTTGGCGTCTGTGGGATGAACTGAACCTATACCATACTCTTCGCGAAAAGCGCCACGGCCGCAAGACCTTCGTCCTGCACGACGGTCCGCCTTACGCCAACGGAGCGATTCACCTCGGCACGGGCCTTAACAAGATCCTCAAGGATCTGGTCGTGAAATCGAAAATTCTGCTGGGCCTAAACGTCCATTACCGGCCCGGCTGGGACTGCCATGGACTGCCGATTGAACTGAACATCGTCCAGGCGCTCACCGAAGAAGAATCCAAGACGCTTTCTCCTATCGAAATCCGTAAGCGGTGCCACAATTTCGCCCTGAAATTTGTGGACAAACACCGGAAGACCTTCAAGCGCCTAGGGGTTCTAGGCGAGTGGGAACGGCCCTACCTGACGTTGAATCCACCTTACGAAGCGGAAGAACTGCGCCAGTTCGCCCGCCTGGTCGAGCGGGGATATGTCTACCAAGGCATGAAGCCGGTCTATTGGTGTCCCGTTTTCAAAACCGCCCTCGCCGAGGCGGAAGTGGAATATGAAGAACATACCTCGCCCTCGATTTATGTCCGCTTTCCAGTGCCGGATGCCTCCCACGCGAAGATCAAACAACTCTTCGGCCTGCCGGACAACAAGCCGGTGCAGGTGGTGATCTGGACCACGACTCCCTGGACCTTGCCCGCCAACCGGGCGGTGTGCCTGCATCCCAATTTCATCTATGGGATGATCCCCTTTGAGAATGAATATGTCTTGATCGCCAGAGAACTGGCGGGCCCGTTCCTGAAAGAGACTGAATTGAAACCCACAGGGGATCTCATCGGCAATGCCACGGGCAAGGAAATCGCCGATCGGCATGTCGAAGCCCAGCCGCCGTACGGCGGCCGCCCTGTGCCTCTGATCCTCGGCACGCATGTCACGCTGGAAGCCGGCACCGGTTGCGTGCACACGGCCCCCGGCCACGGGCATGAAGATTATCTCGTGGGTATGGAATATGGCCTGGAGGTCTTTTCACCCGTGAATGAGGAAGGCCGGTTTACGAACGAATCGCCGGTCTGTGTGGGGATGAAGGTCGACGAGGCCAACAAGCCCATCATCCAGGATTTGGAATCCCGGGGCCTGTTGATCCATGAGGACCGGGTGGTCCACCAGTATCCCTATTGCTGGCGGAGCAAAAAACCCATTATCTTCCGGGCGACGCGGCAGTGGTTCATCTCGCTGGAGAAAGACAATCTGCGTGAGCGCCTGCTGGACGCCATCGACAACCAGGTCCAATGGATTCCCGCCTGGGGACGCCAACGCATCCGGGGCATGGTGGAGAACCGGCAGGAATGGTGCATCTCGCGCCAGCGGCATTGGGGCGTGCCTATCCCCGCGTTTTACCTCCGCGGTTCGGAGGAGGGAATCCTGGACGCGGAGTTCATTACCCAACTCGCGGAGGTCATCCAAACTGAAGGCACCCTCTTCTGGTACAAGGCCATCGATCATCCGGAGATGCTTTCCAGAATCCCTCGCGTGCATGAACTGTTGCCCCATGGGATGACCCTCAAAGACGTACGGCTGGAGCGGGACATTCTGGACGTCTGGTTCGATTCGGGCGTCAGCCACCATGCGGTCATGGCCCAAGAAGAACATATCTACCCCGTGGATCTCTACCTCGAGGGCAGCGACCAGCACCGCGGGTGGTTTCAATCTTCGCTGGTCACCGCCATGAGCGCGGGCCACGAGCCGCCCTTTCGCACGGTACTGACCCACGGCTTCACCGTGGACGAACAAGGCAAGAAACTCGCGAAGAGCCGGGGCAATTACGTCGTCCTCGACGATCTCATCCAGGAAATCGGCGCGGACGTGATCCGCTTGTGGGTGGCCGCCGAGGATTTCCGGGGCGACGTGACCTTCTCCAAAGAAATCCTCAAGCGGATTACCGAATCTTACCGCCGCATCCGCAACACGGCCAGGTTTCTCCTCAGCAACTTGTATGATTTTTCCCTTGCCGAAACCGTGCCCGAAGACCGCCGCCTGCCCCTGGACCGCTGGATTCTCAACCGGTGGCGCGAGTGCAAGCGGCGGATTCTGCAATCCTACCAACGTTACGATTTCCACCGGATCTATTACGAACTCAACAATTTCTGCAGCGTCGATCTGAGCGCGCTGTACTTGGATATCATCAAGGACCGCCTTTATGTTTCGGGCAAACACAGCCAGGAACGCCGGTCAGGTCAGTCCACCCTGGCGGAAATCGCGGCGGAACTGACCGCCTGCACGGCCCCTATCCTCAGCTACACCAGTGAGGAAATTTGGCAGCATCTGCGCCAACTGAATCTCGTGGACACCCCCAGCGTGTTTCTCTATGATTTGAATCAGGAAATTCCCGCGGGTGACAAAAGCCTGATGGAAACCTGGGACCGGGTGTTTTTGCTCCGCGCCGAGGCGGTCAAGGCCATTGAGCAGGCGCGGACGGCCGGGGTCATCGGGCATTCCCTCGACAGTTGTGTTCATATCCAAACCAGCGATGCCCAATGGAAAGCCTTGCTTGAGGAGATGGTGCAAAACCGGAACGATGGCGGTTTGGCCAGTATTTTGATCGTCTCGCGGGTGGAACTCGGCGGCCTCCCGGTAGACACCGCGGTGTACACCAGTCCGGTTCTTCCGGATCTGCGGATCGCTGTGACCAAGGCCCCGGGATACAAATGCCCCCGCTGCTGGCATTATGACGAACAGGCCGGCCCGGAAGAGACGGATCTCTGCCCGCGATGCAAGGAGGTTCTCGAAGATCAGGAGATCGCGCTGGCGTAAGTCATGAATTCATTCAATCCCTCCACGCCGGTTTCTCACCGCTCCACCCGCCGGGACTTGTTCTGGATCCTGGGCATTACGGCCGCTGTATTCATTTTGGATCTGGCGGCCAAACTCTGGGCGGTAGCGGTCTTGAAGAATCAACCGCCGATTGTCATCATTCCCGGCGTGTTCCGGTTCGCCTACGGAGAAAACACCGGTATCGCGTTTGGATTTTTCCGGGAGCATGGCGGCATCTTGCATTTCGTGGCCCCCGCCGCCTTCATTGCGTTGCTGGTCATCATTTACAAGCAATTCGCCGAAGTCGCGATGGATGGCTGGTTCCGCCTCATTTTCGGACTGCTGATCGGCGGTGCGCTGGGCAACATTTTAAACCGCCTGTACAACGGATACGTGATCGACTTTATCGATGTTTTCATCGGCACGTACAATTTCCCTACGTTCAACATCGCGGATTCCGCCCTGACCGTGGGGGAAGTATGCCTGATCGTCAAGTTGATGTTCGGCGGCCGGTTGGCCACCCAAGAACCGGCGTTGGACTGTGAGCCCACGGCTGCCGCTTCACCGGAAATGCGCCGTGCGGACCGGCACCCTGCGATGGATAAGGCCAATCCGGCCAATCCCGATTGAGGCCGATTCCTGTCGGATCGGGAACCGATTTGGATCGAGCACCATGTACCCTAATCTTGTCAACCTATTTGGCGTGCAAATTACCACCTACGGCCTGATGGTGGCCTTGGCTTTCGCCGGTCTTTGGTTAACCACGGTATCCCGTGGCGTCAAACTGGGGTATTCGCAGGAATTCATCCAGAACCTGATCACCGTGATTGTCCTCAGCGCCTTCGTGTCCGCCCGCGCCCTCCATGTCATGGTGGATTGGGACGCTTATTCCGCCAATCCTTGGCAGATCCTATTCTCCCGGGACGGATATGTGTTTTTGGGCGGATTTGTGGGGGCCGTCGCGATGGCGGTGTGGTTTACCCGCCGTCATGGCCAAAGCGTGTGGGGAGTCGCCGACCTCTTTGCGCCCTACCTGGCCATGGCGCAGGGCATCGGACGGATCGGCTGCCTGCTGTTCGGTTGCTGTTACGGCCGGGTGTGCGAACTGCCCTGGGCGGTCCGCTTTCCCGAAGGTTCGCCCGCCTTTTACGACCACATGGCTCATGGATTGCTCGGCGCGGAAGCCCATGCCTCATTGCCTGTGCATCCCACCCAGATCTATATGTCCCTTTTCAATTTTGCGCATTTCGGGATCTTGTTGTTCATCCGCAAGCACCAGACGTTCCGCGGCCAACTGGCCGTGTCCTATCTCATGATTTACAGTACCGGCCGGTTCGGCTTGGAATATTTCCGGGGGGATTACCGTGGAGGGTGGATGGATTTCTCCACGTCGCAACTCATCAGCATCTTGCTGTTCGGTGTGGGATTGGCGGGATTCATGATCCTGCGCCGGAAAGCGTTTCCTCCTGACACCGTGCGCGTGGATGCTCCCGCGGCACAAACGAAGGGCACGTGAGAACCGGTTTGTGGGGAAAGGAATGGCGAGACATCCCGCTCGCCCGCTGTTTACGAATCGGCAATCCGGGATTCAGTTCCCTAGAAATCAAACTTCCGCCCGGCCCTTCGATCCGGATTGAAAAAGAAGAACGGAGAAACCGGATGATCGATCCCGCGTCATCCGGATTGCGGTTCATGGGATGATCCGTTTCGCTCTCCTGACAATCTCAACACGGTTTCCCATATGGGAAGCGCGCGGGCGGGGGTGAATTCCTCCACCCGTTCCTTGGCATGTTGGCCCAACTGAAGACGGAGCGCTTCATCCGCCATGAGGCGCCGCAACGCCTCCGCCAACGCCAAATGATCTTCCAGGGGGAACACCAGACCACTCCGTTCCGGTTCGATATATTCCAGGGGACCCGGCGAAGCATCGCTGACCACGCAGGGCAAGCCGCAATACATGGCCTCCAACAAGGCGTTGGGCATGCCTTCGCGCCGCGAGGGGAGCACAAAAATGCGCGCCGTGGAGTAAAACGAAAATACATCCTCCCGCTGTCCGTAAAAGATCACGTCGTCCGCTATCCCTAACATCTGGGCCAGGGTTTCCAAATGCGCGCGCCAAGGTCCGTCTCCCACCAGAGCGAGTTTCCAACCGGGATGCCCGGTGCGCGCTGTATGGAAAGCATAGAGCAGAACATCGTGTCCCTTGTCGGGCCGCAAGCTGCCCACCGCGAGGATGTGGTTTTGCAAAGGGATCGTCTTTCCGGCAGTATCCGGCAACACCAGAAGGTTGGGCACATAAGCGAGTTTGCTCCGGGGAACGGTACGGGCCAGCATCGCCAACGCGCCATGGCTGTTGGCCGTGACCGTATCGGCGAAGCGGTAGGTGATCCGCCGCAGGAGATTCCATACTTTGCCCAACGATTCGCGCGCCGGATCGCTGCGTTCGGAAACCACCACACGGCGTTTCATTCCCTGGCAGGCTAGGATGGTCAAAATGTTGGTGGTACCAATGAAACTAACCACCAAGGGCGCGTTTGATTGCCAGATGGCGCGCCGCAGTTCCCGGATCCGCCGGAGATTGGCGAGGAGGGCTTGTAAGAGGTTGCGCGATTCGCCAAAACCCCCGGTCTCGAGATGCCGCACCGCCGGATCCAGCGCGTAAAAAGGCCGTTCTCCGCTTTCCAAGGTGATGACACAAATCCGCCGCCCCTGCCGCGCCCACGCGTTGGCGAGATTGGTTAACACCCGCTGCGCGCCCCCCGCGCCCAGGGAACTGATGACCAGGGCGATATCCGCCGTTTCTGTGTCCCGCGCGGCCGTCCTCATGGATCGATATACTGCCGCCTCCATTCTTCGAGGCACATCAACAGCCACAACACATAGCCTTGCGAGTGGCCGCATTCATGCCACTCCAACAGCCGCTCCAAGTATTCCCGGCGAAAACTGCCCCGGGCCAGGGCACGGGGATCTAGCAGATATTGCCTGGCGGTTTCGCTCATGGGGCCGGAAAACCACTCGTGGATGGGAATCCCGAATCCGCTCTTGGGGCGGTGGAGAATCGTTTCCGGCAGGATTTTTTGAATCGCCTTCTTAAAAATATATTTTTTCTCCCCGCCGCGGATTTTCAACGCCACGGGAATCCGCGCCGTGAATTCCAAAAATTCGTGATCCAAAAAAGGGGAGCGGCACTCCAAGGCGTGCGCCATGCAGGCGATATCCACCTTGGGCAACAGATCGTTCGGCAGATAGCAGGAAAAATCGCCATACATCCAGCGCTCCACGTCTTCGTCTCCGGCATCATGCGATTCCGTAAACACGCGGTAGATTTCGGCCGGATCCGTATCGCCCACTTGATTCCAAAATGTCTCCGTATACAACTCGCGCCGGGCATAGGCATTGAAAAAGGTGACGTACGCCATGTAGTGGCCCAGCGGATCCGGATCGAACAATCCCCGGCCCACTGCTGCCCGGTGGCGTGTTCCCCGCGGTAGAATTCGCAGCCGCGCCGCCAGATCCAACGCGTGCCGTATGCCCAGGGGCGCAAGAAGCTGAACGAGTTTCCGGTTTTTCTCGTAACGGGTATAACGGTCATACCCGGCAAAGTTTTCATCGCCGCCGTCGCCGTTCAGGGCCACAGTGACGTGCTCCCGCGCCAACTTCGCCAAATAGTAACTGGGCAGCGCCGAGGAGTCGGCATAGGGTTCTTCATAAAGGCGCACCAGTTCCGGAAACACCGCCATGCCTTCCGGCTCGACCAGGAACTCTTCGTGACGGGTGGAGAACCGTCGCGCCGTTTCGCGGGCATAGGGCCGTTCATCCTTCCGGGCATTGGTAAAGCCGATGGTGAACGTGCGCACCGGTTCGGATTGCAGCTGGGACATCAAGGCCACGATGGTGCTCGAATCCAAACCGCCCGACAAGAAACAGCCGAGAGGCACATCGCTGATCAGCCGCGTCCGCACCGCGTCCGAAAGGCGTTCACGTATCGCCTCGCACCATTCTTCTTCATGGCGTTGTTCTTTGATGGCATAACTTAATTGCCAATACCGCCGCTGGGTGATCTCCCCCTTCTCAACCATAAGGCAATATCCGGCCGGGAGTTTCTGGATGTGCTTGAGTCCCGTGAGGGGCGCGGGACAGTAGCCGAACGTCAGATAATAGTGGATCGCCAGCGGATCTTCCTCCCGCGGGATGTCCGGAAGCCGTAAAATCGCCTTGAGTTCTGACGCGAAAACCAAACACCGCCCATCCGTGTAATACTTGAGTGGCTTTTTGCCGATCCGGTCCCGCGCCAAGAAAAGCCGCTGCCGGGTTTGATCCCATAAGGCGAAGGCAAACATCCCCCGCAACGCCTGGAGGCATTCGATGCCCCGTTCCTCGTACAGATGCAGTATCACTTCGGAATCGCTCCGCGAGCGGAATTGATGGCCCCGGTCTATCAAACTTTCACGCAAGGACTGGAAATTATAGATCTCGCCGTTGAAGACCAGCGCCAGGGTGCCGTCTTCATTGAAAGCCGGTTGCCGGGCCGCTTCGGAGAGATCGATGATCGACAGCCGCCGGTGTCCCAATCCCACGGGGCCAGAGCACCAAATGCCTTCCTGGTCAGGCCCCCGGTGGCGCTGGGCCTGGTTCATGAGGGCCAGCTGGGACGCGTCAACCGGCGTCTGAGAGTCGAGATGAAGGATTCCCGCAATGCCGCACATGTTTATCGAACCGTGAACCGGGAACGAATGGATTGTTGCATTTGGAGCGCCCGACACCGGCCTGCCGGGCCCAGGAGAGTCAAACCAATATGCCACAGATGCGAGGCGTTGACGATCCACACGTCCGGATACAGGAAAATAAACCGCGTCAGGAAACGCCAGGCCGCGCCCGGGCGGCGGTTTTCCGATAAGGCTTCAGCATGACGCAGGAATGCCTCGGCCACAGCCCGGCGGCCGGCGTACCGCGCCCGGAACGGCAGGCCGGGGTGAGTCAAGGCGAAACGCAGCAAGCGGATCTTTTCTTCCGTGCGCACGGTCGAGAGTTCAGGGACCTGGGTCAATTGTTCCGGGTGAATCAGCCGTTTGGCGAGCACGCGGGGAAGGTTGGCGGTTGCATAGGTTCGGATCACCTTCAGCCACAAAGCGCAATCCTGGGCGAAGCGATACTCTTCCGGATAGCCTCCCAGATCCACGATGGGCCGCAGCCGGAACATAACGGTGGAATGGATGAAAGGCGAATCTTTCACGCTGTAATTGACGATTTCGGGATGCGAAACGGGAGGAGCGGCGGTGCGCACAGGGTGGCCGTCTTCGGTGACGTAGTCGCACCAGCCACCCACCACGCAGATATTGGGATTTTCATTCAAAAAAGCCACTTGCCGCTCCAACCGGTCCGGCAGGGAAAAATCATCAGCGTCCTGGCAGGCCGCGTAGAGTCCCCGGGCCGCGCGGAGGGCCACGTTCAAAGCCGGTGTCCGCCCGATGTGTTGGCCCGGTTGGATCAAACGGACGCGCGGATCGCCAATATTCCGGATGATCTCCGCCGAGCCGTCCGTGGACCCATCATCCACCACGATGAGCTCGAAATCCGGGAACGTCTGTGCCAGCAGGCTGTCGATCGAAGGCCGCAGATATTTCGCGCCGTTGTACACGGTCATGAACACGCTGACAGTGGGATTCATATTCATGGTGAAAAATGCAGGAAATGATTTTCCCGAACGCTATACTCTCTCCGCTCAATGGTTCTGTTATGCGCAAGGATTGGAACACTCAATGATTCCCTCTGGGAGTGGGCCAGGGTGAGGGCCGCCCTGAAGTAGCGGAATTTATTCACTCGGCCATCGGAGAAACGGTTGAAAAAATCCCCCTGCCGGTCATTCCTCCAGAAACACACGGATCGATTCTTCAGTCACGGGTGTAAATATATCATCCAGATCCAGGCGGTCCGCCACTGGGGGGTACGCATCCGTTTCACGCAACGCCCGCTGCACCGACGCGCGGAGGGCTTCCGGAGTCCGCGCCCTCGCCTGCGATCCCGGAGCGAAGAAGAGAATATCCATGTCGAACCACAAATCCGACTGCACGAGGATCACCGGAACGCTCAGCGCCAAGGCCTCTAAACCCACCGTGGTTCCGCTGTAAAGCAACACGCCGGCGCGGGGCAGGAGATCCGTCACCGGTTCCCGGGTGATTTGGATATGATCCGGCAGCGCGCCGAGGCACAGCGCTTTCACCGCCGTTTCTACGCATTGTTCCGGCGATCCGCTCATGCGGGGATGGAATTTGATCCACACCCGCAGGCTGGTTTCACTCCGAAACGCCGCAATCGTCTTCAGGACGCATTCAAGGGAATCATGGAAACCGATGGAAAGCGCCAGCAAGACCGTGGCCGGCCGGGGAAGCTTTCCCTCGCGGGCCGGCTTTCCATGCAGATGCGGAAATCGAAACGCAGGGCCGGTGCGCAGGCTGCGGGCCGGCACGCCGTGTTTTTCCAGAATGGCCTTCCAAACCGGCCCGCAGGTCACAATCCGCTGCGGGATCACGCGGTTCTGAACATCTTGCCGGGATGGAAACAAGCCGTACCAGCATTCGGGAATCGTGGAATGCTGGTGGCCAATGAACTTTGTATCAGAACAATTCACATAAAAACCATACCGCAACGCCTTTTCCCAGGGCTGACATTCCATCGGATAGATCACGCGCGCCGGGCATTGATTCATCCGGCGCAAATAGCGCCCTACTGCGGTGTAAATCAGCGCACGGCATTGCCGGGTTTTCATCCGGTCGATGTGGATCTCTTCCCGGACATATTCGGTCAGGTCCACGCCCTCCAACACAAAGCGGCCCCGAAGCCGGTAACGATGAAACCAAGTACGCAGCGCGATGACCGCCGCTTCGGCCAGGCTGACACATTCTTCCGGCAGCAGCACCCAATCTTTCGCGGCCATGACGTTGCGCGCGATCCCTTCATAGGAACGCACCCAAGTCATGGGCTTGGCCAGGTAGCCCATCCGGTCTCCCCGGTTCCGGAACCGGGCGGGCAGCGGCCCGAAAAATAGATCCGTGTCCAGATGGCGGTCCGCGGGGAACGTATTCTCATCCGTCCAGAGCACGAAGAGGGTATCGAGGCGGTCTGGCCGGGCCGCCTGGGATGGTCCCGCTTCCCGCCGCAAGCGGCGGATCACACGCCGTTGGCGTGCGTGATCGAGCAGAAACCGGATCCGGCCACGCCCGCCCATGAGCCACTGATCCATCCGGTGCAGTCCTAAAGCCGCCCAACCGGGAAGCCGGTCTCGAAGCGCATGCGCGGATACATAGGTTGCGGTTCGATCCACTTGGCTTGCCCTTCGCCAAAACGAAAATCCTAGGTACCAGTCTTCCACGAAAACCAGCAGGTTATCCCGGCATTCCCGCAGAGCCGCTTCGAACACCAGACGGGCGCAAGCATGGTAGATGAAATGCGAGGTATAGGGATTGCGTTCGGCGAGATCCGTGGTAAGCCAATACGGATCGAATCCTCGCCGGTCTATGATTTCATCCACATTGATGAAGGCGTCCTCCTGCCCGCGGACCACGCGGTTCACCTGTTCGCCCGTGTTGATCCGCTCCCAATGCGCCGGCAGTTCGCGCAGCAGAGCGGCGAATCGGCAGGTATCGGTTCCCACATACATCCATGTTCCGCAAGAATCGAGAACAAGCCCCTTTCTCCAGCGGACTGGGGCAGAACCACATTGGACAATCCGGATCAAACGCGAAGGAGTGGATGTATCGAGATTGGTATTCATCAGAATGGGAGATAAGATGAAAAAAATAAACAGGCAGGTGTCAAACGCCGGCCGGTTCGATCCCATGCTTCTTGAGCCAATATTCCACCCCGGGGATCTGCCACTCGTAATCCACATCGCAACCGCCCCAGGAGTGAATGGGCGCGATCTTCTGCCCCATCCATTTTTGCGGAAGCAGCCCCTGATCCAAATGTTCGAGGCAATGGGGCCGGACCACGGAAACGCCCATATCGGCGAAATAGACATCACCTTGCGAATCGCGGTCGCAATTGAGGGTGGCGGGATCGCCGAACGTCTCGAAAGGTACGAAGGGATGCAGACAGCCGTCTTCCTTCAGCCGCCGCGCGCGCAACGGGCTCCACATGTTATAGCGCGATACGCTGGTGGCGGAATCGAATTCCGGATGGTTCCGCAGGATCTCAATCCCCTGGTCGATCAGTTCGCCGGTCACCGTGGCCACGTTGGCGAAGAGGAGGACGATCATCTCCAGGGTGTGGCCTACTTCCGCCAGGCGGTCGCGGATCACGCGGTAACCGTGGGCGAACGCGTCTTCCCCCAGCGCGGCCGCCGTGCACAGCTCCGGTGGTCGATCGATGATTTCCGCCCCGTGTTCGCGGGCGATTTCCTTGATGCGGGGCGAATCGGTAGAAACATACACCCGGTCAACACCCTGGCTTTGTTTCGCGGCCAATAAGGGATATGCGCATAACGGCCGCCCTAAAACCGGGTAGAGATTCTTGCCGGGAAACCCTGTGCTGCCTTCGCGTCCGATCATCAAGGCCGGGATCATGAATCCGTCTCCCCCTCTTACTGGTGTTTCATCATGATGGATGGCGCCGGACAGCCGCCGGCTTCATGGGTATTTATATTCGGTCCAGGAAACAAAATCAACACGCGTTTTCCATCAAACCGGATTGCGTTTCATAGGCATGTTCCACTAACTCGACTGATCCTCGCAACAAGCCATCGAGGCACGATGGCGGCAACACGCTCACCGGCTCTTGCGCTTCGGACGGCCACGTGTACGGCATGTCGAGGCAGACGGTGGGATGGCCTCCCGGCGCCCCCGCCGGCCGCTTTTCCAGCACGAAAGCGGCAAAGCAAACACTTCGGTCCACGTGGATAACCGATTTCGCGGGCTGGCCCATATAGCCGTAGCCCAAAATCAGGCGGGGATTCAAACTGAGGATCAAATCAACGAAGCGCGCCCAATCCACCACAAGGTAAGGTGTCGTGGTCCGGCCGTCCCAGGCGCTGGAAAGTTCCATCTTCTGCTGGCCCCGGATTTCCTCGGCCAGTCCGGAAACTAAACGGATGTCAAAGAATAAGAATCGATCCGTCAATCGCCACAATTCCCGCAAGGAGGCGGCATATTCTGTATCCCAATGGAGGCAACCCAGCGCTTGCACAGTGTACGCATAGCGGGCGGACAAGGGAAGGCCTTGGCTCATGTCGCCTTGCAAAAACCGGAAGCCGTGCGGGTATCGCTGGCGGGCGTGTTCGATCAGCACCTGCGAAACATCCACACCTGTGTATTCGATAGCAGGATTGTAATGCCTCCAGATTGCGGCGAATCCTCCGGCCGCGCAGCCTACATCCAACACAGAGGCCGAGCGGATGGCCAGGGCGGGCAGAAAGCGTTTTTCCGATTCATACAAATCGTCCGGCTGGTTTCGGTTCTGGGTATAAAACGCCACCAGATCCGGATGGTTCGACCAGGTTGGAATCATAAAACAAGATTACCTTTCGGGAACTGTCGTTTCAGGCGTGACGAACGAAGAAGCGCGAAGGTAATCTTTATTGTATCGCGGTTTTTGCTTTATGAGATCTCCTGAATATTTTTTAAGAAACTATATATTCGCATGCCGCACTTTCACTGAGCATCGTTCATGGTATGGGTTCAGAGGGAAACGCTGAACGATTCCCATTTCCTCGGGGAGAGGGTGAGGGATGCCCTGAAAAGGCGAACTGCAAATTTTCTCTACAACCGGGTAAAGAATCAATAGATGTTTTTGTTCGAATTTTTTGGGAATATTGGTTACGAATCATTATAGATGAATCGTGCTACCTCAAACCGCCGCCGTAACGGCCTCCGCCAATACCTCGGCGAAGCGGGTCATCATTTCCGGCGGCCCCAGTGTAATCCGGATACAGCCTTGCAAGCAGGGCGCGGAAAATGGTCCCTTGACCAAATAGTTACGTTGCTTCAGTTGTTCGATCAAGCGCTCGGGAGAACATCGGTTCGTGACCCGGATCAGCAGAAAATTCGCCGCGCAGGGCAGCGGCTCGAGACCCAAGACGCGAGCCTTGTCCGACAACAACTTCCCGCCCGCGCGTACCTCTTGGACATAATCCTCGATGATCTCCGGATGCTCCAGAACCAGGCACGCGCACAGGATGCCGAAACTGTTGATGTCATTGGCCGCGTGGACTTTGAATAAATTGCCGAGCACGCCAGGATGCCCCACGGCGTATCCCATCCGCAGCCCCGCCAGCCCCGCCGCTTTGGAAAACGTGCGGATCACCAGCAGATGCGGGCAGGTCTCGATCCAGGAAACGGCGGTGAAGCCCGAAAAGGGGTAATAGGCTTCATCGACCGCCACCAGCGCGCGGATTTCCCGCGCCTGCTCGAGTACCGCGCGTAGCAAGGATTCGTCCATCAAAGTCCCCACTGGTTGGTTGGGATTGGCGAGCAAAATGAGCCGCACACCTGGCTGAATGCGTTCCAGCATGGCTTCCTTGTCTAAAGTCCGGTCCGGCCGGTAGGGAATTAGCACCGCCTTGGCCTGATGCATGCAGGCGTATACCGGATACATGGCGTAGCTCGGGTCCAACATCACCACTTCGTCGAAAGGCCGCACATAGGCCTGGAATAGATATTTCAATGCTCCGTCGGATCCCGGCGTGAGCAGAAGGTTCTCTTCCGGCAGATGCAATGATTCAGCGAGACGCCGGTGGAGCCGGTCGCGCAGGGGATAACGGTTAAGTGTCTTGCTGGTCAACGCGGTCCGCAGTTTCTCCATGAACCAGCCGGGGAAGGGGCTTACCCGTTCGTTGCGGTCCAGTCCGATGAAAGGCAACGTTTCTGTGCCCGCCTCGCGAACGCGGGTCACATGGGCCAGCGCAGGGACTGGTTCGGGCAGGATCGATTCTTGGACAGTATGGATGGATTCATTTGTCATGATGACGTCCTATTGGATCCGTGGGATAACCGTGGGTTGGATTATGGTGGATCAGTACAACCAGTATTCGATTAGGACTGCCCTCTTCCTCCGCTCCCTCTCCCGTTGGAAGAAAGGCGGGGTGAGGGTACCAATGCGGGCTGCTCTGCGGTGTCCGCCCTGGCTTTTCCCCATGTCGTCGAGATTCAAACCAGCGTACAACGATTGCACGGCGACAACGTTCCACGCCGCTGGTGGTGATGCGCTTCGCGCAAGGCAGTGTATTTTTCTCCCTGCCAAAGCTCCCGCAGCGTATGATCCTTAACGTTCCCCACCGCCAAGGTCGACCGGTAATCGACATCGCAGGGATTAACTGTTCCGTCGAACCAGACGAACGTCCGCCGCCACAGGTCCGAGCAGGGCGTGGTGATGTCATGGACGGGGCGGTCATACGAGTTTTCCCACGGGTTGTAATCGACAAAAGCCACTTGGTCCACCAAACCGCCCCAGAATGCTTCCATGGCGTCCAGGTTTTGCTGATCAGTGAAACGCACGCCCGAAACCCGGGTGATGACCGGGGAATCGGGATAATGCTTCCCGCGGATTTGCTGGAAAAGCCGGATGTTATTCACCACCCGCTCCAGTTTGCCGTTGACCCGCAATTGGCTGTACAACGGTTCTTCAGCCGCATCCGCTGAGAAAACCAGGGTGTTCACGCCTGCTTGCAGAATGGCGTGCGCCTTTCGCTCATCCAGATACCAGGCGTTGGTGTTGATCTTGAGCCCGAGAAACTTGCCCCGCAGGTAATCCAGCATGGCCTCGATGTCCGGGCACAACAGCGGTTCGCCCCGCGAGGCCAGGGTCACCGCCTCGCACTGGCCTTCGAGTTCATCCACCACCCGCTTGAACAGGTCCAGGGGCATCATGCCCATGTGGCCGTTCTTGCGGGAAGTGAAGACCTTGTCGATCTGGTAACAGAACACGCAACGGTAGTTGCATATCGAGGTTGGTTCGATTTGAACGCAAGGTGGATAATCATCCAGTTCCTTGAGGACGGGGAACAGATCGTACCGGTAACGGTAGAACAAGTAGCGGGGCAAATGCTCGTCCGCGGTTCGCTGGATTTCCTCGATCACGTGCGGCCTGAGTTCAAAACAGGGAACGCTCCCAGACCGCGGCCCGTCCAGCAGATCCGCGAACGCCCGCCGCAGGATATCCGCCCGGTGCGCATCGAGAGGATTCAGATCCAAACGGTCCCGCAGCGCCCGGATCCGGCGGAGCGCGTCCTCGCGCGCCCCGCCCTTCGCGCGGATCTCGACGAAACTGTTGGCTTTGTCATACCGTCTGACAGGTTTGGGTGAGGATTCCATCGTAGTTTCCATTATTTGACGAGTATCCCGCTCCCCCTCCCCCTGGGAGAACACGTAACCACCCCTTTTCCTCTAGGGGAGCATTTCGCTCCCTCCCTCTTCCTCTGGGAGAGGGTAGAGGTGAGGGCAAGCCTGCTCCATCACCCGATACCTTCCCGGATTTCAGATCTTATTTCACAAAACCAGGGAAGTCCCTTTCAGAGGATGTCTTCAACACAGCCCGGAAATTCAACTCCAGGCGTAACGAATTCACTCGGTGTTTTTCATTTCGGAGGATTCATGATTTCCGGCGGATTTTCTTGGTGCAACTGTTCGCCCACTTCGTACACGAGATCGAGCAGCCCCATACCCAGGTCGTGGTAAGTGTCCAGTACCAATTTGAGCGCCTTTTCCGGCCGGTACGAATAGGGCGTGACGCGGTAGTGATAGATCCGTTCCGGCGGACCGAATTCGATTTCCACCTCGTTGTTGAAAATCTCGCGGATCATTATCAGCAAATCCCGCACGCGCATGGATTGCGGGCCGGTGATGATCACGAACTGGTTTTCGAATTTTGGTTCCAGAATCCGGACGCTGGCTTCGGCCGCGTCGAGCACGTGGATGTACTCCCGCAACTCCTCCCCGTTCCCGTGGCGGTAGATGCGCTTTTCCCGCATGGCCTGTTCAAGATAAATGCGGATGATGTTGTACTGGTTGGCGCGGGGGCCGTAGAGCGAGCCGAAGCGCAATACCGTAAAAGGCAGGCCGAAATCTTCCTGGTAGTTTTGGATGATCTTCTCGCAGGCCTGCTTGGACGCGCGGTAAAACGAGCCCATGTGGCTGTACACGTAAATCGAGCTAGAGAAAACGAACCGCTTCACGCCTGCCCGCCGGCAGGCTTCCAGCACGTACGTAGTGCCCAGGATGTTGTATTCGATGGTTTTCAACGGCTCCTCGGCCGCCTGCTGGATGTCCGCCACCCCGGCGAAATGATACACATAATCCGCGCCCTGGACGGCCGCGCACAGAGGTTCGAGATCCATGATATTGCCGGTCACCATCGTCTGGCCCGCGCGCAAATAAGGCGATTGGGCCAGATCGTAGATCACGACCTCGTGGCCCCGGTCTGTCAACTTGTCCGCCACGTGGCTGCCCAAAAATCCCGATCCGCCCACCACGACCGATTTCATGATTGCGTCCTCCGCGCGGGATATTCGGATTCCGGAACCAGGCTCCGCAACGGTTCATTCCGCACAAAGCGCAAGGCCTCTTCCGTGGCTTCCCGCTCCATCCGCGCCCGGCAATCCACCGAGCAGGAGCCCATATGGCAGGTGAGCAGGCAATTTTCGATGCCGGTTAATGCACCGGTGTACGGCTCTTGCTCGAACACATCGACGGCCGCCCCGCCTAATTTTCCCGTGCGCAACGCCGCGGCCAAGGCGGCTTCGTCCACAATCCCGCCCCGGGCGGTGTTGATCAACAACGCGTCCGGTTTCATCATCGCCAACTCGCGCGGTCCGATCAGCCTCCGGGTTTCCTGAGTCAGGGGAACATGGAGCGTAATGATATCGGATTCCGCGTAGATTTGTTCCTTTGCCGCCTCAATAAGGCCATGTTTCTCGATAAACTCCAAATCCGGCGCGATGTCATTGACCAGGATTTTCGAACCGAAACCGGACAGATGCCGCGCTACCCGTTTGCCGATGCGTCCCAGGCCGATGATCCCCACCACGCATTCTGCCAGCCGGCGCCCCATGAGGCGCTTCCAGATCCCCCGGCGCATGCCCCGGTCCGCCTGGGGCAGATGGCGGAGCAAATTAAGCATCTGGGCCACGGTCAGTTCGGCCACCGCCGGGGCGGGCGCGTCGGGGGTGTACGAAACCTGAATGCCCAACTCCCGCGCCGCGATGAGGTCCACGCTGTCGAGACCGATCCCCACCCGCGAAATGTGCTGCAAGTTCGGCGCGCGCTCCATGACAGCCCGGGTGATCGGTTCCGTCCCGGCGATAAGCACATGGTAGGGGCCAATCCGCTCGGCCAATTCGTTTTCTTGAAACCGCCGGCCAAAGGGATTGAGATCAAAAGCCACTCCCGCTGTTTTCAACAACTCCAGCGGCATGGGATCGGCCTCACCGAACGGCACGGTGGTCACCAGGATTTTCCAGGAATTTTGATTCATGGGTGTTTAGATGGTAAACATTTCTTCTAAAATTAATGGCGAAATGCTGACATGGTAATGATAAAAATCCTTCGGAGGGGCACATTGCCGCGTGCTCCTACGACGGTTTGAAATAGCCGTGCTTGGCTTCCCTCGCCCTGGCCTTCTCCCAAAAAGAGAGGGAATTGATTAGCTGCGATGAGGATGGATTACGCTTCGCTAACCCGTCCTAGTACTTACGTTCCTGCCAACGTTTTGCCGTTTTATCCGTGAATCCACCATGGCATCCGTGGTTCAAACCGGAGCCTGGTAGGCTGCGCTTCGCTTTGAACCCACCCTACTGATCCGCCACCTTCCTGATCCGCTCCCTCACCCTTTGGGAGAGGGCCGGGGTGAGGGATTCTATACGGCGTTGGATTACGGGGTCCCCCCGTATTTTTCTCTGCGGCGCCGTGGTTTATTCCCCATAATTCCTTACCAGCACGACCGCCCCCCGTCGATGATCAAATTCTGTCCGGTCATGTAGGACGATGCGTCGGAGAGCAGAAACACCATCGCCGCCTGGTATTCGTCCCGTTCCGCCATGCGCCCGAGGGGAATCAATGGGCGGATGCGGCTCAAGAAGACATCGTCCTGATGATTGAAGACTCCTCCGGGGGAGATGGCGTTCACCCGTACCCCCCGGTCCGCCCAATACGTGGCCAGATAACGGGTCAGGCCGATCAGCGCGGTCTTCACCACGGAATACGTCACCGGCTTGACCGGCTGTTGGTCATCGGGCAATCCCTCCTTACGGTAGAGACGCTGATCCGGCGCGAGGACCGCCAGGTCCGAAGCCACATTGACGATCACCCCCCGGCCGCGCCGCGCCATTTCCGCGCCCAATATTTGGGCACACAGGAACGCGCCGGTCAAACCCACGGCGAGATCCTGGTTCCATTGCTCCAGGGGAAAATTCTCCAGCCGCGACCAGGCTTGGCTTTTCGCGTCTTCCACCTTGGGGTTGTTTGCGGCGTTGTTGACCAGCCCATCGATGCGTCCCCATCGGGCGAGAATCAAATCCCGGACGGTTTCGATATCCCCGCGTTGCGTGATGTCGCAGGCCAGTCCCGCCGCCTCGCCACCGCAACGTTGCGCGATACCCTGGGCCGCCGCTTCCGCCCGGTCTATATCGAGATCGAGCAGCACAGGAATACCGCCCATGGCGGCTACCGCCTCGCCGTGCTGCACCCCGAGCAGCCCCGCGCCGCCGGTAATGGCGATCACCCGGCCGGACAAATCGAACGCGTCCCTAACCGATTTCATGATGGAATCCATAACGAGTCAGATAGTGTTTCACGAAAGCGATGTTCTTCCGTGTGGTTTGGAATTCCTCCCCCGGCGTTTCGCGCGCGCATTGCAGGGTGAACGGCCCTGAATATCCAATCTCCGCCAAGGCCGCGAAGACGGCGTCGAAATCCGCGTTGCCCGTGCCCGGGGCCACCGTCCCGCCGTCCCGGACGCGGTCCTTCACATGCACGGTATGGATCCAATCCCGCAATAAGAAAATATCTTCACGCAAGTCATGCCCCAGGCTGGCGCAATCGCCGATATCATACGTCACCCGCAGCGCGGGATGGTGGATCTCTTCCATGAATTGTTTATATCGCGATGCGTCCAGGGCGGTTTCCAACGTGACCGCCACGCCCCATTCCTCCGCGAAAGGCAACACCGCACGGAGCGCGCTCTGCGCCTGTCCGATTTCCTCCTCGTTGGCCATGGCTGCGTGATCCACGAAGGGAATCATCACGCTGGGGATCTCGAGTTCGGCGCAATAGCCGATCACGTCTTTCAAATAATCCAGCCGCGTTTCCAACTCGTTCCCCGTTCCGCGGATCAAGGGTACATCCCGGAAATAATCGCCGCACACCGCCCCAATCCGTGTGCCGGTTGCATCCATGACGCGCCGGATCTCCTCCCGCCCCGTCTTCGTCAGCAGAGGTGTTTCATTCAGGGTGACGGCGTCGAGCACCCATTCGATGTAATCCAATCCCAGCTCACGGGCGCGTGCGAACTCTTCCCTCCAACTCGCGGCGGGAAAGATCTGGAAATATTCGCCCACCGGCGGCGAGAGGCGTCCTTGGATGATACCGAGCCGGGGCATCATTCCGCTTGACCCTTGAACGAATAGGGCGAGGGTCCCTCGGCGCGTTTCTTCTCATCCGCCAGATTCCAATCCTTGATCTGCCGGATGATGTCCACGCCAGTGTTGTGGCTCCATTGTTCCAACAAGCGGCGGGTGACGGGGCCCACGCCGCCGTCCCCGATGGGTGCGTGATTGAGCGCGGTCACAGGCAAAATGCAGAACGGCGTGCCGGTGATGAAAGCTTCGTCCGCCATCATTACGTCGTAGACCTCCAAATTTTTCTCCACCACCGCCAGGCCCAACTGCGGCGCGAGTTCGTTCATGACATACGCCCGGCTGATCCCCCGCAGGATGTTGCGGCCCTCGGGCGAGATGATGACGTTGTTTTTTACGATGAAGAAATTATCGCCCGTCCCCTCGGTGATGAATCCGTCGGGATCGAGCAACAGCGCCCAGTTGTTATCGCCCTCGTATTGTGAAACCTCGATATTGGCCATCAAGTAATGCAGACGGCTGCGGTTTTTGATCTTGGGATCGAGCAGATACGCCGGGATGGCCCGCTGCGAAGGGATGACGCAGTTGATCCCCGTGTCGAACAATTTCCCCATCCCCGCGACCGTCCAGCGCAAGGGAAAATCGGCGATGATCACGTTCGGCCCCGGGCGGCCGCCTACGATATCCTGATAGATCGACAACAGCCCGCGGGATACGTCGATCATCACCCGGTGCTCGTCATCTGCGCCGAAGGCCGGCGCGTTGGCCTCGATGGTCTGATAGACCGCTTGCTCCATCTCGTCCATCGTCATGGCCAGGGGGATGCGCACCATCTTGATCGAGGCATAGAGCCGCTCCAGGTGCTCGCGCAACTTGAACTGCTTCTTGTTGAACGAGCGGGTCATCTCAAAGACCATGTCGCCGAACATCAAAGCCGAATCGTAGATGGAGATCCGCGCCTCGTTTTCCGGCACAAATTCTCCATTGTAATACACTACCCGTTTCGCGTCGCTCATGGAATTTCCTTCGCTGGTTGGTTTTTCTGTGTGAAGTCCGGCTGGGCCGGCAGGCGCGCGTCGAAGCCCTGCTTCACCCAGTCGGCCAGGTTGATGGCTTTGTCGTCGATATACACATGCGCGGTGGGCTTGCCCAGGTACAGCCGGTGATATTTCACGCCCCAGTCCCGCAACTGCCGCTCGGTCGTGGCCCGCCAATCGAGGTTCGTGGTCGAGCCGCGCGCGGTCAGCAGCAGAATTTCGTGCCCTTCGTCATACAGGCGGTTGACTTGTTCGATGATTTCGGGAAACGGCTCGGCTTTCTCGTACTCGCCTTCGGTATTGGTGCAGAGGGTCCCATCCACGTCGAAACAATAGATCATACCCGCGTCCCCCGGTATACTTGATCGTACCACTGGATGACATCCGTAATGTGGAAGCGCGGATTGCGGGGATAGAGGTATTCATACAGCGCCGCCATGAATTCGTATTGCTCCTGCGTATTTACGTCGAGCACCAGGTCCGGCCGGGCGAACGCCGCGGGGCAGGGAATCGTCCCTACCGTAAAAGGCGGAACGGCCTGCTGCGTCTTGTAATTAAAGAAATTGAGATGCACATGCTCACGCTGGTCCGGATCGTGATGGTTCATCCATGCCTGTTCCAGCGCGGAGAAACAGATCATCTCCGCCCCAATGCCGTCCGGGTAATTGTTGCCGAAGACCGGCGCCAGGTTCGAAGAGAAATCACAACCGCCTTGCGCGTGATAAGCGGCGATACGATCAATCTCCTCCGGCTCGGGAACGGGATTGTCGGCCGGCAGCCTCCCCACGATTTCCGCCCCATGCCATAGTGCGGCCTGATAATACCGGTCCAGCAGATCGTTTTCGCTGCCCCGGAACACCGCCACTCCGTGCCGTTCGCCCAGGTCCGCCAGCACCGTGTCCTGGGGCGAATTGGGTATCGCCAGAACGATCGCATCCACGAACCGGCAACGCTTCACCCGTTCCAAAATCCGGCCCACCAGCGGCTCGCCCGCCAGCGGCATCATTGACTTGCCCGGCAGCCGCGTGGATCCCATCCGCGCCTGGATGATCAACACCACTCTCGGTTTGTTGTTCACGGCACTCTCCCTAAAAATGGCTCTTCCAATACCGCAATTTCTTGGCGTTGGCTTCCTCGGCGGTCGTGACCCGCTTGATGCCGTCACCCATTACCCGGGGAATCGTCCGGATGTAACTGGTCAACAGTTCCAGGCCGCGCTTCTCCAGCGAGGCCGCTTGGTCGCTGCCGTACATGGCGCGGTCCAGGGTGATGTGCCGTTCCACCGCCACCGCGCCCATCATGGCCGCCAGCACCGAGGGGATCATCGTTACCTCGTGCCCGCTGTAGCCCACCGGGCATTTGTACCGCCGCCACAGTTCCACCATGCAGCGCAGGTTGAGCTCCTGTTCGTTGGCGGGGTAATTCGACACACAATGCATCAATACGTAGGGGCACTGATGGCGTTCAAAGACCGCCACTGCTTGGTCGATTTGCTCGTACGTGCTCATGCCGGTGGAGATGAACGTCAGACGCTTCTCGCCCGCCACTTCTTCCAGCAGCTCCCGGTGAGTGATCATGGCCGATGCGATCTTGTTATACGCGAGATTGTATTGCCGCAGGAAATGCTGGCTGGGCACGTCCCAGGCCGAGGCAAACCATGCGATCCCCTTCTCCTTGCAATACCGGTCGATCTCGTCGTATTCATCCTTGCCGAATTCGAGCGCCTCTTTCTGCGCCCGCTGTGTGGATCCCCAGGGGCTTTCGCGGGGGGAATCCAGAAATTCCTTCGCATAAACGATATCGATGGTGCGTTTCTGGAATTTCACGGCATCGCAATCGGCTTTTTTCGCCATGTCAATGAGCGCCTTGGCGATCTCCAGGTCGCCGTTGTGGTTGATGCCGATTTCGGCGATCACGAAGACGTGGCGGCCGATGGGCCACGGCTCGGTCTGGATGTATTCCGGAACGAATCGGTTCGGTTCGGTCATGGTCTCTCCTTCTCGGATTCGCGCTATCTTATTCGTCACGAGGCAATCCCGGAATCCTCAGGCCGCCGGGTCCCGCCGGGGATCCAGCGCGCTGGCCGCCCAGTAGATGGGATCAGCCTTGGAGGCAATCTCGAGGATCGCGGCCGCCGCCCGGGCCGCCGATCCGCCGCCGGACTTCCCCCGGTATAACAGCGGTTCCAAGCATTCCCGGTAATCCGCGGGACGGCTGAATTTCCCCGCCTGCTCGTCCCGGCGCAGCTTGTCCGCTAACTCATCCACCCGGCAAACCGTGATCCCGTGTTTATGAAAATAATCCAACACCCCCGGTTCCCACTGATAGATGGGATGATTGGCTATGTATACATGGCCGCGGCCTAGCAAGGCTTGCACCAGCGTGGTCGAAGGCGCATCAAGCACCACCACGTCCGCCAAGTGGAGGCAGTCGATGAAACGCATCGTCCGGATCACCGTCACCCGCCGGGCTTCGGGCAAGGTTATACGCCATGCTTCCCAGATCGAATCCCCCTGGTTGGGATGCTCCTTGACCGCCACCCGCCACCCTTCCAATTCCAATAGCGCCTGGATGATCTTTTTCCCGTCCCGGAAATAATCACTGTCATTAGCCTGCCGGTCGCCCATGTAAAACTCGTTGCCGCTGAACAAGGTCGGCACGTACAGGGCGATTTGCCCGCGCCACGGCAATCCGGCCCGCCGGCGCGCCCGGGCCCGCGAGAGGGCCTGCTTCGCCCCTTCCTCGATCATCGGCGATCCCACGATCAGCGGATGAATATCCCGCCGCTTGTACCGGTACAGCCATTTCTCTTCCCACCGTCCCCAGCACAGAAACCAGTCCACGGTTTCCGGATCGCTGTTCACGAAACGGGGATAAGCCCGCATGAATTGTTCCCCATGCCGCGAGATCACCGGCGGGATACCCCGCTGGCGCGCCGCCCAGCAGATAGCCTTCTGCCGGGGAGAGTGCCCCATCGAGGTCAACACCACGTCCGGCCGCAGTTCGCGGATGATCCGCAAGGCATTCTTATAATCCAGGAGGATCCGGGGCAGGGAACGGCGGATCCATGTCCGCAGCCGGGGCTCCAGAAGAGGCCATAGGTCGATCTCTTCCACCGCTACCAGCTCGCGCGTTCTGGAATCGGATGCGATAGCCCGCAGCAGTTCCTCGGTCCGATCCTCAGGAAACTCCCCGGCCGGATCGAGGCGCATTGCGGGCACGCCGGCGCCCCGGGTGATCACTCCATCCTCCCTCCACACCCAGAAATCGCCACCCCGTTTTTCCAGTTCATCCAGGATCCATGGCAGACTGTAACCGTAATCAAGGCATAATGCCCGGCACACCACCTCGGTTGGAACCGGCCGCCGCGCCAGGCGAAGTGCCTGCTTCCACCGGTAGCGCAAGCTGTCCCGCAGCCGGGTGAAAGAGTACCGTTTTCGGGGAGGCGGGATTGGCGGTTCCGCAATGGCCTCCCGCTTTTCGGCGGCGATGGACAGAGACGGCGCGAGAACGTCCAAGACCGCCGCGAAGGCCGATTCCCGCGGGTGGAACCATTCGGTGTCTAAGCCCGGTTTTTCCCGTTCGAAATAGAGAATCCGTTCCGGTTTTTCCCGCTGCAGGAGTGACCGCAATTCCAGAGCCCGGATCGAAAACAGATCGAACATCTGCTTGATGAAAAACAAACTCCAAACTGCGGGCCGCAGCCCGCCTTCCGCGATGGCTTCTATCCGCTGTGTCAGGACCTCATCCAGGCGGGCGCAAAGCGCTTCCACCCGGGGATAATTTTCCAATCCCCACCGCTCATCGGCGAGCGGCGCGATATAATCCTCCAGGCGGGTATAAGTCTGTTTCTCCCGGTCCAACACCAGTTCCACCGCCGGGGACAACGCCACGAGACTGTATCCTTCGGGGACCTCGGCCAACTGGCCGGGAATTTCCGCAAACGCGATTCGTTTTTCCATCATCCAATTTCCCCTACCGGTTTAGCCGGGTTGACCATAGGCGGAGCAGGCGCGCGCGCATTTCCCGTTCCATTGCGGTCAGATCGTCCCGTGTTAAAAACAGGAACGCGGGCCACATCCAAACCAACGCGGCACACGCCGCGGTATAAAGCACGCCGCAGGCCAAAAACGCCAGCCAGTCCACTGGGATCATCCAGTCCGTAACCGCCACACTCAATCCACCCACGCCGGCCAGGAGCAAAACCGAATAGATTTGATGCGCCAGAAACGTGCTGTACGGCAATCCCAAAAACCGGGTATTGAACCAATGTTTTAGATTCACTGCCAGAATTTGTACCAATACCATCCGCCACGCCAGGCCGGTGGAACCCCACCCCAGCCCCAGCCAGGCGGGCGGTGCCAGAAAAATCCACGTGATTGGCAATCCGGCCGCCATGATGACGATTCCCAGGACCACGTACAACCGCGTGCGCCCCGTCGCGTAATACAGCGCGTCCGTCAACTGGCCATAGGTCTGGTGCAACGGATAGAACGCCATGATGGCGATGGCCGGGCCGGCTTGTTGAAACTCCCGGCCGCCCAGGAGTGTTCCGATCTTGCCAGCCTGCAACGCCACAAACACCGCCAGATACGCGGCAACGGTGTACAACAGCGGAATATAACGCCGGAACAAATAGCGAAGCTGGGCCGGATTCCGTTCTCCATAGGCCTTCGCGAACTCCCGCGTCAGCAAGGGAGTCAACGCGCTGGTGAACATGAATACAATGACCGATATCTTATACGACAGGCCATAAAAACCTTGCTCCGCCGAACCGCCGAACCACTGCAGCAGCCAACGCTCCAGTATGGAGATGAAAGCGCCCGCGAATTCGTACACTACCAGCGGCGCGGTGTAAAGATAAAACTCGTATGTATAGTTCCGGATTTCCGTCTTCGTCAATGGCTTACGCGGAAACAGGGAAAATCCGCTCCGCCGCAAAATCCGCCACCAGCCGGCGCACAAGAAAATCAAGATGGCGTAATGATAAAAAAAAACCCGGGAAGACCGAAGCCGGTTATCCAAAACATCGCCAACAACAGGCCGGTACCCAGCACGCGTTGCAGCATCCGGCACATCTCGCCCCCCACCGTCTGCCCCGTGGCATCCACGATCTTGCCGATGATCTGGTTGTACCACGTCAATAATCCCCAGCCCAATCCCAGCCAGACGTACACGGTGGGAATTTCCGGCCACAACGTGCCGTTCCACCCTCCTGCCAGCGCGGCCGCTACGAAAAGCAGGATCAACCCGCTCATCGTCCACGCGAATCCCCAATAAAAGCGCACCAGGCCCGTGTCGTGCATGCGCTGGGACAGTTTGGTGTAAAAACAAGCCGAGGTCCCCGCATCGAAGATATTGATTACTTTTTGAAAAAACGCCGTGGTCAGGTATTCGAAATTGCCATACGCGGACGCCCCCAGCGCCCGGGGCGCGATCCCCGCCGTCACCAGGGAGAGTGCCAGGTTCACCAGGTTGGTCCCCAGCTTGTACGCGTACCGTTTTTTAAGGGAATCTTCGGACTGATTGGCGTTCATGGATTCTTCAATGAGATTGCAATCGCGGAACCTGGTAACCACTACTCCACGATCGCGGGACATCCCTCACCCCAGCCACTATTCCATTGGGAGATGGAAAACATGAGGTACCCTTCCACTCCTCCGATCACCACAAACAAGTCACCACCTGGTGCTTCTCTCCGTCGAGATAGGGCTTGAGCTGCTCCCGGGTGGCGTTTTGTTCTTTCGGAGGCTTAAGGTCCAGGATCACATCGAAGGCTGTGCCGTTGGCCAGCCAGGCCGGCCCCTCGATGCGGTGTTCCACACAGAATTTTCCAATCTCGCTGGGATCGATAACCGCCACCAACTCCATTCCCAACTCCCGAACGGTCAGGTACGCCAGCTCGGCCGACTCCCCGCTGCCGAAGAAGACCACCCGCTTCCGCCCCTGCTCGGCGAAGGGCGTCAGCGCTTCCCGGGTCCGGCGGCGAATCTCGCGGATATAGACATACGAATATTGCAAAAACTCGTAGGTCAGACGGGTTTTTTCCTTGATCCCGCTGGGCGTTAGCAAATAACGCAACCGCCGCCGCTGGAGGTTCTTGGTCTTCACGTACCCCTTGTAAATCACCCGTTTGAGATACGAGTTCACCACCCCCACCGCCACGCCCAGCCGGGTGGCGAGATCTTTCTGGGTGGTGTTGGGCTTGTCCTCAATGGCCGCCAGCAGGTTCAGGATCATCTGTTCGTCATGATCCATGACGGATTCTTTGGGTTTGGAATTCATGGTTTCATTCACGATCGCGGGAAACTCTCCAGGCAGGCTTCGCCCCCGTCAGCGGTACCTCTGCCGCCGACCAGGGGGGAAGAGAGCGGATCCAGCTGGACCGGAACGATTCAGCAAAATCCATAATTCATTTTTCGAATTTTAATCCAGGGTGAGAGGGGAGTCAAGAGGGGAACTGGAAGATCATGAATTGAAAGGAAAGCCCACCATTATTTATGGCTCATCCGGTAAGCGCGTGCTGGTTTTTTTCTCCGGTTGCCGGTTTGCATCGTTTCGAAGGGATCGATGCAAACCACCCCCAACATTCCCTCTCCTATACTGAGAGAGGGCAAGGGTAAGGGAATTTTCTTTGGGGAGGGTCTTGGCGTCCGCCCTCATCTCTTGGCGGATGGAATCCATTTTTTATCTCTTCCGGCACGCACTTTCCGGATGAACCTTATTTCATACCACCTGAAACGGCGCCTTTTTTGATGTCCGGCCGGATTCGCGCCAGAATGCCTAGAGCCTCAAAATGCCTTGCGACGGCTTCGGACCAGCCCCGGTTGGCACTGGGATTGGCGGGACTGGGGTGGGGGATTCTCCCAACCGTGATGGCGTGACTGTTCAGAACAGCCCGGATTTGCCTCTCCGCGAATTCCCCCACGCCGATGACATAGTCCGGCTGGTAATAATCCAAATATCGCCGCAAGGCACGGCCGCAGATTTCTTCCAGGGGGTGGCGGTCTTTCATGGGCAGTTGATTTGGTGTGATGTTTTTTCCCGCTAAATCGAAAAGGCACAAAGGGCAGAAATTGATGACGAAGAAATACCGGAAAAAACGGTCCGGCGTCTCGAACCAATCCCGTGCCCAGCCCCAGAGGCGGGATCCGCTGACCTCCCGGCGGCGGCAGGCGAATCCCTCCACCGGCCGCTTGGGGTGGAGGCCGGGTGGTTGCTTCACCACACCCTCGAGGGCCAGCCAGTCACGCACCATGACCGGATCGCCGAAGGGAATGCCGGTTTGCGCCATCCCCCAGGGGCCCGGATTCATTCCGATCAATAGCACCGGACGGGGCCCCAAGCCGTACCGCTCCAAATAGCGGCAGTGCGGTTCCCAGGCATACTCCAGCGGATTGTAAACATGGGTGACCGGCGGCGCGAACACGAGAGGCGCTAAATCCACCGCCAACTGCCGGGTAATGCGGATCGTGTTCATAGTCTGCCTCAGCGGGACGCCCAAGTGGTTTGCTTTACGAGTTCTTCCATGCTTCCTGGGCTTGTTCGAAGAATGGTTTCTCCGCGGGATGCGTGTTGACCCAGGCCTCGAGTTCCTTTAAGGCGGTTTGGGCTTGAGACAAATGCCGGGTCTCTAAAAGAGAACGGATCAAAGCCAAATATCCTTCCCCCACCGAGTTGTAAATGATGGGATAGAAATATTCGATCGTGGATGGTTGGCACAAAGCGTCCAGGGATTCCCGGTCGAAATATAATGTTCGCAATACAATGGCATTATTCCGGTATATGGGCAGGATCTGCTCGAACAAGGGGACGAGAACTTCCACCACCCGGCGCACCCGGCGCAGTTGCAGCGGCAGGTCGCGGCGCGCGGAGTTGAGAATCTGCTTGTCTAACCGGCTTAAGGCCATCTCCACCTTGTCTTCGCCGTGATGGATCTCGTTGGCATAGACTTCGAGAATCCGGATGTTATCCCGCGCCTTGTCCAACTCATGCCACAACTCCCCCAGCACCTTGTCGAAGAGCCGTTGTTTTTTGCGGTCAATCTGATTGTCATCAGGCAGGCGGTATAACACATGGGAGAGGTCTTTCAATGCCCGCAGTTGCGTCTCCAAAAGGAGATCGATCGTCTCGTGCGCGATTTCTTCCTGCTTTTCGTACTGATCAACCAAATCACGCACAAACCCCCGGACTTTGTAGAATCCCTTGATGAAACGGATCCGCTGATAATTGCGCCAACTGACGGAGGGATCATCCTCGATCGACTTCATGGCAATTTCTCCACTTGATCTTTCACGGCGGCATAGACCCGCTCCGCGGAGAGGAGGGCCATGCAATGCGGATCCTTCGCGCACCGGGGCAGGTAACAGCCCAGGCACTCGATCTCCCCCTGCAGGATTACGCCTTGCCCGTACAACTCCAATTCGGAAGCGGAAGTCGGGCCGACCAGGCACACGACCCGCTTGCCCAGCCCCAGCGCCGCGTGCAGGGCGAACGTGTCGCCGGAGATCACTACGTCACAAACATTCAGAATGACGATGAATTCCATCATCGAAGGACGCAATTGCGCGTCGATGAACGGCACAGTCATCGCCCCCATCACTTCCTGGGCCCGTTCGAAATCGGCCGGACCGTACAGGATGATAGGCCGGACACGCAGGTCCCGGTAAATATATTCCCCCAACTGCACAAAACCTTCCACCGTCCATTTTTTATGTTGCCAGCGGTCGCCCGCTCCCACGTTGAAGCCGATCCGGGGCCGGGAACCGCGCAGGCCGTGATGATCCAGAAATTCCTCCGCCTGAGGTTGTAACTCCGGCAGCAAAGGAACCAGAATGGGATGATTCCGCTCCGGCGCGCCAAGAATCCGGCGCATGTGGGTTTGATACGTGAGGCGGTTGGCCTTTTTCAGATCGTCCCACAAACTCATCTCCAGCCAGGCCGCACCATGGGAATCGAAAGCGTGAATCGATCCATCCGGCCGGCGTCCGAATCCCTTGTAAAGATCGGCCTTGATCCGGCCGGCGAGCGAGGCGGCTTCGGGGGCCAAGTCGAAATTGACGCACAGGTCATACCGGTCCTGATCCAGAATCACCACCGATTCATCCGATAATACCAGGGGACGGTCGATCATCGGATTGTTCCGGATCAGGGCAATACTCTTGCTTCCGCACACCCAGGTGATGTGCGAACGGGGATATAAATCTTTGACCGAGGGCAACAGCGCCGTCGTCCGCAACACATCGCCGGCGGCGCCTAACTTGATGATAACGATCCGGCTGTCCACCGGATCATAATAAGGGCAGCCCTCACACAAGACCCCGTAGTCCTTATGGGGTTGACACGGCCGGTCTCCCCGGTAATGCCGGCAATCATGGTGAACGGTTCTCAGCGTTTTGAACCTCCCTTCTTCTCCTCCAAATACCGTTTGGCCTGTTCCTGGAAGGGGCCCGCCTTGCTGTTGCGGGACAATTTCTGCAGGAGGCTCTCTCCTTCCTTCCGCTGACCGCTTTCGTACAAGGCCATGCCCAGCAGGCATTGGGCCTGCGGGATGGCTTCGTTTTCGGGATTTTTCGCGATGAACCGCTGCATCTGATCAATGCACTGGTCGTAATTGCCTTCGTAAAAATCCACCGACGCGCGGAAAAAAACCAGATTGGTGTAGGCGCTTTTGGCTTCCTGGAGGGTTTTTTCGTCCAGACCAGGCCACTGGAACAAGCGTTGGAATTGCTCCTCCGACTGATCGAATTGGGCCCGGTCCCGCAATCCTTTGGCGTAACTGAGGACCAGTTGAGGATTGGTGGTGGTCTTACGGATTTGCTGTTCCACCAGCGTGAATTCATCGATCGAATTCAAAACCGATTTCATCCGCTCGGCCAATAAATACCGCTTGAGCGGCTCGTTCTCGATGCGCAAGGCCAAAATTTCACGGCCCTGGGGGTCGAAAAACAGCACTGCGGGATACGTGCTGACCTTATATTTGCTTCCCTCCTCGCTTTTCTCTTCCACATCCACTTTTACGTGAATGAAATCCGGATCATACCGGGTTACCAGCGGGCTTTCCCACACGAGAAAATCCTCCCGCTTCAGGGCGGGATTCTGATAGTAAAAGGGATGATAGAAGAATGCCACGACCGGTTTGTTTTGGGCTTGGGCTTCCTGGAGCGCTGCTCCAAGATCGGATTTCCATGTCGCGGCAGATACCTCCCCCATCCCAGGGAACCCTCCAACCAGCAAGAGAAGAATCCCGAAAAACCAGCGTTTCATCATTTCATCCACTCCCTGGTATCAATGTTGTTTTGTCTATCGGACTCTGCTTCGCGGTCCCGCTTCGGGAAAGAGAATCCGATATCTTTTTCCATCTTCCCGGCGGCAAGGGTTCCTGCCGGCAAAGCCTTTCCCCCTGACGAGGATAGGAGGAAGTATAAACGGTTCCCCCCCAAGACAGCAGTCCCCAGCGCCCGGATTACGAGGCAGGCGCCTCCGGCACGGGGATGCTCACGGGATGAAAATCCAATACCATGAGGGTCACGTCATCTTCCATCGGTTCCAGTTCCAGTGGCCGCTGGACAAAGCGTTCCAAGTCCTCCATAATTACGTCCAGCAACTCGTCCGCGGAAGCTTCCCGGTGTTTATGGATCAGGTGGTTCAGCCGTTGAAATCCATACAGTTCCTGCCGGCCATTCGCCGCTTCCACGACGCCGTCCGTGTAAAGGAATAAGCGGTCTCCGGGATGCAATACGGCGCGAAGTTCGTCATACACAAATTCGCCTTGAATCCCGAGCGGAAGGCCTTTGCCCATCGGCAGTTCTTCGAGAGTCTCTGTCTCGCGGCAGAATAACAACGGGGGAAGATGGCCGGCCGAAGCGTAACAGAATTCAAAGGTTTTCAAATCCAACCGGCCGAGAAACATGGTAACGAATTCTCCCGGCCGCAAGGTTTTCGCCAGCACCCGGCTCAGACTGGCCAACACATCGTGGGGAGTGCTGTTCCGGGTGATCAGCGTATGCGCCATCGCCCGCGTGATACCCATGATAAACGCCGCTGGAGTGCCATGGCCGGCGACATCGGCGATCAACACAAACAAGATGTCTGAATCCCGCGGGATGTAATCGTAATAATCCCCCCCCGCCCGCCCGTTCGGGAGGTAGATGGACCGGATTTTCAATCCATTCAAGTCGAACGATTTATTCGGGAGAATCTGCTTCTGCAATTCGCCGACCAGTTTGAGCTCGTCGTCGATTTGGGCGTACGCCTGGCCAAGCTCTTCCGAAATCATCCGCAGGCGCTGGTTTTTCTCCTCCAGGTCTTGCGTCCGTTCGGTTACCTTCCTTTCCAAATCCTGGTTCCACCGTTCGATTTCCTTCACGTAATTCTGGATTTCCCTCTCGCGCCGTTGGATAGTTTGGGCCATCCGGTTGATTTCCCGGCCCAGGATTTCCAGCTCGTCCCCGGTCCGTACCGTGGCATCAGCCTCAAAGTCTCCTTCCGCGATCCGCGAGATGGCTTCGGCTAGCGTGGAAACCGGCGCCGCTACCCGCCGCACCATTAGATACCCGGCCAACAAAGTGCCCGCAATGATGAACAAACCAACCAAAAATATCGATTGGTTCAGTTGGTTCAAAAAACGCATGGTTTCGTCCAGCGGGCTGAGGATGACATAAAATCCCTGGCTTTCTCCGAGTGTAGGCAGGTAGGAGGCGACTGCCAGATATTCTTCCTCGCCGATTTCGATGAGCCGGGCCCGGTCCAACAGCGACAGCCGGGCTTCCGGGGCCAAGCAGTCCCAGGCTTCCTTGAAAAGGGCCTGCCGCCGTGAGCCAAAGGTGGAAGCCGCCACCTCGTCTCCCAGGATGAATCCAATGTGAAAGGGACTGCCCCGCCTCAAGTCGTTGGCCAGGGTGGAATCCACGGGGAATCCCATCGAAACGGTCCCCAGCACCGGCATCTGTTCTCCTTCCTGATACACCGGCACCGAAACCACGGCAAACAAACCCGCCGGCGCTTGGGAGCCGACGGGAATGTAGAAGACACTGGTGAAACCCCGCAGGGCTTCCTCCAGGGCGGTCCAGGATTGCAACCAGGTTTGGATCTCTTTGGGATCTTCGATGAGTTGAGTGGTTTCTCTGTGCCGCAACCGGATAGAGCCGTCTATGACGAGGCCTTCCTGGTCGGTGACCACGATCAAATCCCGCTGCCGCGCCCCCGGAAACGATTGGACCAGAAAACTCTTGACCACCTTGCCTTCTTGGGCGAGTTGCAACGCTTGGCGCAGGTGGGCCTGGTCGGCGAGCAACCGGGTTTCGTTTTTCATGGTGTCCAGCCGGAAGCCCAACAAATTGTAAAAGATGGTTTTTAAACCTTCGAATTGCCTTTCCTTAGATTCAAGGATTCTCCCGGACACTAAGTGGTTCACACGGCTTGTGGTCAAGTTTAACAACAGGGCAAACACCAGAAAGAACAAAAGCAGAATCTTCAGTTGAAAGGGCAGTTGGATTCGTATCATTGCCGATGGGATATCATATCCGATAGGGCGCGCTGCCGGTATCCGCGTGCGACGCCAGGCCGGATATCTAGGGTATTTGATTAGAATTGCTTATGCTTGTTCATTTAGGCGGTGTATCCGGTTGACTGGAACAATGCCTATCCAGAACCGGCCGGGGCCGGGCCGCGCGCTGGATTCTTTTTAACCTGTTGAAACATATGGAAAAATTTTAAAACGAAAGAAAAAAGGTGACTGCCGGTGAATCCAGTTCGGTTGCAATGGGACCAAAACTCCAACAAAGGGCTGATTTTTCTTTTCCTGGCCGCCACGGTGGTACCCCTCTACATATACCACAATCCCGCCAATTGGAAAGCTCTTTTCTATAACTATTATGCGTTTGGCTATGCCTTGCGTCCGGCAGTCTATCGGACCCATTTTCCGGAATTCGTGTTCATTGCCTGGTTCTGGATTCTGGGGCATGGCGTAGGTAAGGTTATCATGGCCAAGGGATTACGGTACATTGGACCCCATCCGCTTCCCCTCACGGTTCCGGTAGGCTGGGGAGCGCTCTCCCTCCTGTTCTTCGCTCTGGCGCTTTTACAATTTTTTACATTTCCCGCTATTCTCACAGTTTGTGTGATTTTGACAATGGTTTTTGCTTTGCCGGTAATCCTCCCAGCGGGAAAATACTGGAAAACCCCCTCTTCCTTCCTCTCAATAAGATGGAAGGGGCCTTGGGATATGTGGGCCGCACGGGCGCTGCTGGCGGTTCCCCTGCTGTACGCCTTCTATTCCTGCTTGATGCCGCCCACCCAATCCGACGGCTTGCGGTATCACCTGGCCGTTCCGCAACTGTATTTGAAACACGGCGGATTCTATCGGATGCCCCATCTTGCGTTTTCCAACTTCCCCTTTTTGATTGAATATCTTTACGCCATCCCCCTCGCTTTCGGCTTGATCTCCGGCCCCAAGTTCATCCATGCCTCGTTTTATCTCCTTACCGTTCTTCAGGCCGGCCGGATGGGAAAAATCCTGGCCGGGCCGCGGGCGGGGATGTATTCCGCCTTGATCCTGGCTTCCATGCCCTTTGCGCCAATTTTCGCCTCCTGGTCATTCATGGAATTCGGCCTGACGATGTACACCCTCCTCGGTTTTTCGCTGGTCCTTGAGGTGGTGGAATCCCGCCGGCGGGATACGGAGCGCACGCCCTGGCCGGTCATCGCACTGTTGGGACTTGTGGGGGGCTTCCTGTTGGGTTGTAAATATACGGCGGTATCCACCGTGGCTTTTTACGTTTTGCTGATGTTGACGCCGGCCGGTGATGGGAACGCGGTTGCCCAGATGTATCGGAAAATACCCATTCGGCCGGTCCTGCTGTTTGCCGCCGTGGCCGCCTTGGTGGGGAGTCCCTGGTATATTAAAAATATCATTCTGCTGGGCAATCCCGTGTATCCCTTTGCCCGGAGCCTGTTTCCCACTCCGGATTGGACTGAATTCAACGCCCTCTTTTTCCAATATCACGCCGGGATGAAAGGTAACCTCACAGCCATCCTGCAAGCGCCGTTTCTCGATTGGGTGTATGACTTTCTCACCTTGCCGTTCCGGGTGACATTTTACCCCGGTGATATGGCTTCCCATCCGGACAACTTCGGTTCCTGGCCGATCGGGCCCCTCTGGCTGCTGCTAGGACCGTTTCTATTGATACGGAACCGATGGTCTTGGCGTCCGGCATTTCATTTGGCTTTCGCTGTCTTTCTCTACCTGATTTGGGCGTACACCTACCGCGACGCCCGGTTTTTGTTGCCCGCCCTGGCGGTGGCCGCTCCCCTGATGGGTTGGGTGGTGGAAGAACTGGCTTCCGCTTCCCGCTGGACGAAATACGGGGTATTGCTGGCCCTCGTCTACAACGTTCTCTTCACCTCCGCCAGCATTTTGCTGCCAACCAAAAACGCTCCGTGGTGGGTTATGAGCGGAGAGGTCAGCCGGGACGAGTATTTGGAAACCATATCCGATTTCACCCGCGGCCCTTGCCAGGCATTCCGTTATCTCCGGAAGCACACCTCTCCCCGCGAGAAGGTGCTGCTGCACGGCATCGAGCATCCATTCTATTGCCCGAACGATTTCATCGGGGCCGATTGGTTCAACACGGATCCCTTGATCGCCTGGTCGTGGGCGCACCCTTCCGCCGATTCGCTTCTCGCCCGGCTGCGGGAAGAAGGGATCCGGTTCATTGTCTACGATCGAGGGAAAATCAACATGCCGGGTTATTACGGATTTTACCGCCTTTTCCGGTTGCCCCTCGATAAAGGCGAGCCGTTGTTGCGTGATCTATATGTAAAAGAATACACCCGGGTCCGGTTTCCCTATGCGTATAACCAATGGCTCCAGCGCTTTACCCAACGCTTGGAGGCAGCGGAAAGGCAGTCTTCCAACGTAGCAGCCCTGGAGACCGTCCTGGACGGAGGCATTTTGGAAGAAGTGTTCCGGTACAGCGATAACACATATCAACCTCCCGAGGAAGTCCTGATCCTGAAAATACCGGATGAATGAGAGGTAACGATTGACCCGGATTCAGAACACCCGCCATGCTTCATCCGGGGTTTACGTATGGATGGGAACGCTTCTGCCTTCCCTTTAGTGCTAAATCCCAAAGAGCAAAGAATCGGGATCTGGCCGGATCTCAGGGAGCGTTCTACTCCTTTCCCTCTCTCTGGGAAAAGAGCAGGGTAAGGAGAATCCGATTAAGGTGGAATAATCCTTTTTTGGCCATCGGATAATTCGTCGCTACGTAATCAAATGTTCTTTCCCGCATGGAATAAATCATATAGGATAAATCATATACGAGAATTCAAAAGGAAAGGCAGGCCTTTTACAATCGCTGCCTGACAGGGACGACTGAGCGGGGGAAAATTCAATTGACGTCTCAGCTTGCAAGAGTTATCTTCGTTAGTAGAAGCGGGGAGATTGGATGGTATGAAATACAAAGTTCCGGTCATTATCTTGGCAGCCATTCTCTTGGTAGGCGGTACCACCGGCTACATTGTTCTGCAGATTCAGCGTCAAAACACCCTGGCCCGGGCTGAATCCCTTCTCCACCGGGGAGAATACGTGGCGGTGCTGGATCTCTTCCAAGAGAGTTTGGCCGATGGATCGCGCAGGCCATCCGAACGTCTTTTGACGGCGAAAGCCCTTTACCGGCAAGGACAATTTGACCAGGCTTTGGCAGTGTTGGAGCCGCTTTTACGCCCGCGTGATGAAGATCCCCGCGCCCTGGTGCTCGCCGGGTGGATCTGGATCCGGAAAAATTCCTACATCCAGGCTCAAACCCTCTTCGATAAAGCGGCGAATACCGAACTGGCCGCCGAAGCCGAGGGCGGACAGGGGGCAGTGGCATTGTTGCGGAGTGAACGCTACCGCGGGGACGAATTGAATCAGGCGGAATTCCACCTCAATCAAGCCCTCTCTCAGGTCCCCGATAGCCCTGAGATCCACCTCGTGCTGGCCGACCTCAAGGCTCTGCAACATCAAAACGAAGAGGCCATCAACGCCGCCCGCCGGGCCGCGGAACTGGCCCCCTGCTGGTATGAACCGTACGTCATGCTGGGCCGCGTGCAACTGCAGGCCGGCCATTATGCCGAGGCGGAAAAGGCCTTCAAAGAAGGACTCAAATACGGTGCCGATGAGGAAGAGACCAATTACTACCGCGCCCGTTCGATCTATTTCCAAGGCCGGTTGAATGAGACCCTGGTTTTGCTCCTGGATCTTGTAAAAGCGAATGGCAAAAAGTCCCGGGAAGCCCTCGAGGATGCCGCAAAAATCACCCAGATCCTCCGGCCGGAGGAAGCGGTCGATTATCTTCAGCAAGCCTGGGCGCAGAAAGAAACGCTAATCACCGGTGTCCAACTCTATCAAACCCTCTCGGGATTGGGCAAAGCTGACTTGGCCGGCCGGATTCTGGATGCCCTGATGGGTAAATGGCCCTTCGTCAATATTATTCAGCTGGAGCAAGGCCACCGGCTCTTGAAAGAAGGGAAACTGGACGAGGCCTATAACGCCTACCAATCGGCGCTGCTGAACGACGCTTCCAATTTCCTGGCTTATTACAATTTGGGTTTCATCGCGCTGGTACGGGGACAATATTTCAACGCGGCCGATTTCTACAACGCCGCGATCCGGGACTATGAGGATTTTTTCCCCGCCCAAGTCAACCTGGTGCTGAGCCAACTGGCCGGCGGCCGGGAAATGGAGGCCCAATCCAACTTGGAACTCCTGCTCAAACGGTTTCCGGACAATCTCTATCTCCTGCTAGCGCGGGCCCTGGAACGTTTTTTGGCCGGGGATACCTACGCGGCTCTCGAACTGGCCGGGGTCACTCAGGAACAACACCCCCGGCAAGCAGCCCCTCACATCCTGCGCGGGGAGATCCTCCTCCGCCTCTTTCAGTTCGATGAAGCCCGCCGGAACTTTGAAGAAGCGCTGGAACGCGATCCCGGCAACATCCGGGCGCGACTCGGTCTGGCCCACGCGCTGTACCGGCTGGGGGAAACCGAACCGGCGGCGGACTTGTATAATCAACTGGCCGAACGGGCTCAGCAATTGGCCCCCGATCTCCAGTACGAAATCCAAAACGGCCTGGCCCTGGTTCATCTGGCCCGCCAGGACCACGGCGAAGCCGTCAAAGTCTGGGAAGAAATCCAAAACAAGTCGGAATGGGCGCGCCAGGTCTGCGCCATCAACCTCAGCCTCATGGAGGAAGAGACGCCCACGGATGCCGTGGTGCAAGAACTGAAAAATTGGGCCTTGAGTTCGAATGCGCTGCCCGAGGCCGGGTACGACATGGCCTTGTTTCTCCATGCCATGAACCGGCCGCAAGAGGCGGCGGAGGCGTACGAGAATGTGCTGAAACGATTCCCGGCCTATTTGCCAGCGCTCTTCAATTTGGCCAATTTTTACGCTCAGCGAGGACGGTATTACGACGCCATCGCCCTGTTTGAACGGGCCCGCCACGCGGCCCCTGGCCAAATCTCCGTGCTAAATAACGAAGCGGCCGTTTGCGCCCAAGTGGAGGATTCCACCCGCGCGGAAACATTGATCACCGAGGCCGTCCAGCTGGATCCCCTTTTCAGCGATATCCGGTTTAACCAAATGCTGTTGACCCTCGAGCAAGGTGATGTATCGAAGACGGAAAAGGCTTTCACCGATTTTCAGAAGGATTTCCAGGCAGCCAGCCGTTCCCAGCAGGCGGCGCTGAACTTGATCGCCGGGTTGATCCTAGGACGAAAGGAAAAGTGGGGAGAGGCCGCGCCGGCGTTCGCCCGGGCGGCGGATAACGATTCCCACAATGCCTATGCCGCCTTGAATCAGGGCATTGCCTTGGCCAAATTGAAGCGCTATTCTGAAGCTGAAACTGCTCTGCGACGGGCGATTCAGCAGGATCCCGCCCTGGCGGACGCTCACCGGTCGCTGGGTCTCTTGTACTGCGAGTTGGGATTGTATGAAGATGCGGTATCCGCGCTGGAGGAAACCCTCCGCTTGGATCCCGCCCGGAAAGATGTGGAAGGGATTGTGCGTCAAATCCAGGAGTGGATGAGGGATGACCGCTTCATTCCCTGACGCTGGGGAGTGAAAATGATATAATTTAATGTGAAATGATATAATAAATATATGAACGTTGACTAAGTTCTGCTGACCTGATGGATTGGTCAAATCTCCATCCTCTCCATTATCCCGGATTTATGCGGCGAAATCAAAGCAAAAAGGTGGCAAATAACGATTATGGCGAACCCAGACGAAAAGACAGCAGTCATGAATGACGTTTCCGGACCGGACAATGGCAAGACGAGCCAATACGCGTTAGAGTCGGAAAGCGCCCAACGCCTGCAGGACGTCGATTTCGCCACCGTGGAAGTCGGACCGGAGGATATGTTGGCGGCCTTGGCCGAACAAGCCAACATGGAAATCGTCCAACTGCGGAAAAAACGCCTGTTGCCGGAAGTGGTAAGTCTCCTTCCCGAAAAAATGGCGCGCCGCAATAACGCCATTGTCATCGACCAGAATGACGGCGGACTGGTGATCGCGGTCTCCGATCCGTTCAACCTCGCCGCCCAGGATGCCGTCCGCTTCTGTTTCCAAAACAAGCATATCCAATGGGTATTGGCCCGCGAGGACGATATCCAGATGGCCATCGAACGCTATTACAAGGGCGAGCAGGCCATGGTGGAGGATATGCTCACCGAAATCAGCGAAAACCAGGAATACGGCACCGACAAGGATACCCGGACGCTGAAACAAATGCTCACGGAAGATATTTCCGTGGACGAAGAAGGGCCCATCATGCGGTTGGTGGACCTCATCTTCGAAGAAGCCGTCCGCATGCGGGCGTCCGATATCCATTTCGAACCGTTCGAAGACAAGTTCATCATCCGGTTCCGCATTGACGGGGTGCTCCACGAAATTCAATCCCCCAGCAAAAAACTGCAAGGACCGATTCTTTCCCGCCTCAAATTAATGAGCGGAATGGACCTTTCTGAAAAGCGGGTGCCTCAGGACGGACGGATCCAGAAAATCATTCTGGGCCGGCATTTCGACTTCCGTGTCTCGGCCCTGCCCGCCCTGCACGGGGAAAGCATCGTCACCCGTTTGCTGGAGCAATCCGGCGTCCTGCTGGGCCTGGAACAGATCGGTTTCTTGGAAGACAACATCGAAAAATTCAAAAAAATGATCCGCCGCCCCAACGGGATCATCCTCATGACGGGGCCCACCGGTTCGGGTAAGACGACGACCCTGTATTCGGCCCTCAACGTGATTAACACCGTGGACACCAAGATCGTCACCGTCGAGAACCCGGTCGAGTACCAGATCGAGGGGATCAACCAGGTGCAGATCAACGATGACATCGGGCTGACCTTCTCCCTGGCTCTCCGTTCCATCCTCCGCCAGGCGCCTAACGTCATCCTGGTGGGTGAAATCCGGGACCTGGAAACGGCGGAAATCGCGGTTTCCGCGGCTATGACCGGCCACTTGGTCTTCTCCACGCTGCACACCAACGACGCCCCAGGCGCCAATACCCGCCTGGTGGAAATGGGCGTCAAGCCCTTCCTCGTGGCCTCTGCCATCCAAGCGGTCATTGCCCAGCGTCTCGTCCGGACCATTTGCCCCGATTGTAAAGAACCCTACCAGGCTGATCCCCTGGTGATCAAAGACCTGGGTTTCGATCCAGAGGAGTACAAAGATCATACTTTCTACCGGGGCCGGGGGTGCGAAACCTGCAACTACACCGGTTACAAGGGGCGGACGGCGATTCACGAGGTCATGGAAAACTCGGATGAGATCCGCGATCTGGTTCTGAAAAACGCCTCGACCGACCAGATCCGCGCCATGGCCCGCAAACAAGGGATGCGGACCCTGCGTGAAGACGGATGGTTGAAGGTCTTGCGCGGGACCACCACCATGGTCGAAGTCGCGCGCATCACCGCTGGCGATGAAATCTAAAATCTCTGAAATCAAGCCCGGCGGGGCTGAACGATTGCCGCGGGCGGTTACTTTTTCCTTCGGGAATTCGAGAGAATCACTATCAACTGGAACAAGGAGTTAGGTAAGGTGGTCGAGATCCATAAAAAACGTATCCAGATGGATGACCTGCTCAAGATCGTAGTGGAGCGCGATGCCTCTGATCTTCATCTCCGCGTGGGCCGCCCCCCGGTGATTCGTATCGATGGACGGCTCGAGGATCTGGGCAATGAGCCGCTCACACCCGAGGACACCGAGTACCTCATGAACAGCATATCCCCCGATATGCACCGCGAGGCCATCGCCGAAATCGGCAGCGCCGACTACGGGTACGCTTTCCAGAATCTGGCCCGCTTCCGGGTCTCCATCTTCCGGACCATGGGGAATTACGGCATGGTCATGCGCTTGATTCCTTCCCGTATCCTCTCGTTCGAGGAATTGGGCCTCCCCTTGGAAGCCACCAAGGAACTGTTGCACCGTCCGCGGGGGCTGGTGCTGGTTGTCGGTCCCACGGGGTCGGGAAAAACCACCACGTTGGCTACCATGCTGGACTACATCAACCGCAACCGGGATACCCACATCATCACCATCGAAGACCCGATCGAGTATTATCACCCCCACCGGAAATCGATCGTCACCCACCGGGAATTGCACGTGGACGTGACGTCTTTCGCCGACGGCCTGCGGGCCGCCCTGCGTCAGGATCCCGACGTGATTCTGGTCGGCGAAATGCGCGACACGGAAACCATGCAGGCGGCCATCACCGCGGCCGAAACCGGGCACTTGGTCTTCGCCACCCTGCACACCAACAGTGCCGCCGCCACTATCAACCGGATCGTGGACGCCTTCCCCACCAACCAGCAGGAGCAGATCCGGATGCAACTCTCGGTTACCCTCATCGCCTCCATTTCGCAAGCCCTGCTGGGCCGCGCCAGCGGCAAGGGACGGGTGGCCGCCTACGAAATCATGATCATGACACCGGCTATCGCTAACCTGATCCGGGAACGCAAGACCAACCGGATCCTCTCGAACATCCAGACCGGCGGAAAACTCGGCATGATCACCATGGACCAGTTCCTTTACAATCTATACAGCCGGGGCATTATCACCCCGGAAGACTGCATTGAACGGGCCCACGAACCCGACGAAATGCGCAAGAAAATCTTGTTCTCGTAAATCTTGTTCTCCTAATCCGGTCCCGGGGCTGTCCCGGGACCGTTTCCAAAACAAAGGAAATCACCATGTTAGGATTTGGGCGAAAGAAAAAAGATTCCGAACGTCAGGCTCCGGTATCCCTAACCGCCGAAACCTCAAGGGAGACCGAAGCCGAACGCCTGGCGCGGATCCGCGCGGCAGCGGACAGCGAATCCGCCGCCATGGTCCGCGATGCCAGCCGCGGACCCAATGTCATAATCCCTGACGAGGCCGGGCAGGCGGTCCGGGACGCTGTCTTGGAACAAATCAGTGAAACCTCCCGGGAAACGCCGTACGCCACCGAGGAAGACCTCCTCGCCGTCCTGGCGGATCAGGTCGGCATGGAGATGGTGAAACTCAACGATTTTGAAATCACCGATGCCCTCATCAAACGGCTCTCGCCGGAACTGGCCCGCCAATACAAGGTGTTTCCGGTTGCCTTCGACGAAGAGACCAATACCCTCACCCTCGCCCTCTCCGATCCCCTCAACGTGCAAACTCTCGACGACCTCCGCATTTGGCTGGATCATGAAGTCAAGGGGGTTGTGGCCACTGAAGACGAAATCACCAGCGCCATCGAGGAATTCTACGGCACGGGCAGCGAATCGGTGGACGACGTCCTCCAAGAATTGGATTCCCAGGATCTCCACATTGACTTCAAGGACGAGAGCTTCGGCAACCTGGAAAAAATCGTGCACGAGGCGCCCATCATCAAACTGGTCAACCTGATCCTTCTCCAGGCCATCAAGGACCGCGCTTCCGACTTGCACGTCGAACCCTTCGAACGCAGCCTACGCATCCGCTACCGCGTGGACGGCATCCTCCACGAAACTGTCCCACCTCCCCCCCACTTGGCCAACGCCATCATTTCCCGTTTTAAGGTCATGGCCGGCCTGAACATCGCCGAACGGCGCCTCCCCCAGGACGGGCGCGTTAAACTCTCCATGGCCGACCGGAACGTGGAACTGCGTGTCTCTTCGCTTCCCACCGTCAACGGGGAAAGCGTGGTGATGCGTATCCTCGACAGCCAGATGATGGAATTGGGCCTGGAAAACATCGGGATGCTCCCCGACACCCTGGAACTCTTTGATAAGATCATCAAACGGCCTAACGGCATCATGCTGGTCACGGGACCTACCGGCTGCGGCAAAACCACCACGTTGTACGCTTCGCTGCGCCGCATCTTCAGTCCCATGCTGAAAATGATTACTACCGAGAACCCGGTCGAGTATCATATGGATGGCGTGGTGCAGGTCAACATCAACCACGCCGTAGGCTTGACCTTCGCCCGCTGCCTGCGCGCCATACTGCGACAGGACCCTGACATCATCATGGTGGGTGAAATCCGCGACCTGGAAACCGCGCAAATGGCCATCGAATCCTCCCTCACAGGGCACTTGGTGCTTTCCACGATGCACACCAACGATGCTCCCAGCACCCTTACCCGCTTGATCGACATGGATGTGGAGCCCTTCTTGATCACCTCGGCCGTGGTCGGCGTGGTTGCCCAGCGCCTCATCCGGATCATCTGCCTGGACTGCAAGGAACCCTACAAGCCTGATCCGGCCATCATCCAGGAATTAGGCTACAACCCCAAGGACGTGGAAAACATCACCTTCTTCCACGGCCGCGGCTGCTCGGAGTGCAACTACACCGGTTACCGGGGCCGGACGGGAATCTTCGAACTTCTGACTCTCTCCGAAGACATCAAAGAACTCGTTCTGCGCCGCGAGTCCAGCTCGGTCATCTTCCGCCAGGCGCGCAAGGATGGCATGCGAACGATGCGAGAAGACGGCTGGGAAAAGGTGCTGCAAGGCATCACCACCGTCGAGGAGGTATTGAGCAGCACGTCGCACTGACCAACGTTTCTTCTTCTGATTTGACAACTGGGCTGCGTTCGCGTGTGCCCGGTTTTTATTGAATCTAATAAAACTCGATAATATCGGAATGCTGCTCTGCCGCGTAGCGGAACGTGTCGCAATTGGCGGGATCTTGTGAAATGAACTGAATGCAGTCCTGCCGCAAAAACACATGAGGTTAACCTTATTCCTGGGTCTGATGGTATTTTCCGGCGGGCGGTCGAACACCTGAAATAGATTGCCTTTGTCTCCAAACACCAATTTATTATTACCAAGGTGTCCGAGCGGTACGGGAAAAACCAGCGTGCGGGACATCCTCATTCACAACAACCAACCCTCCCGGTATTCCTGCCGGATGATCTTTTGCGCCTCCTCCGTACCAGCGGACAGATTCTCCCGGTTCCAGATCAATCTCTCGCCGGTCCGCAAGGCGACATTCCCCAACAATAAGGTTTCGGTCACTTTTCCGGAGAACTCAAAATTCGCCCCCGGAACGGTTTTTCCGCCCTTACAGGCATCGAGCCATTCCCGCATATTGCCTTCCGACCGGGGAAGCGTTTTCGGCGGCTGCTGAAACGCTTTCATCTTCGCTTCAGGAATCAGTCTTGGATTACCACCGGTGAAATCGCAGAGAATCGTTCCCTCATCCCCAACGAACATCAGTCCTTCCTTGTCCAACGAACGGTCGTCTTCCAATTCCGCGGGCCGGGGCGGCTTGAGCCCCCCATCATACCAAGTCAATTTCACCGGCGGCATATTCCCCCGGGCGGGAAACTGATAATAAACAATGGAAGCCTGAGGATATGTCTCGTCATACTTTTCTGTGGAACTGGCCTCTACGCTGACCGGCGCTTCCAGTTTCAATGCGCGGAAAATTGTGTCGAAACTGTAGCAGCCCATGTCCCCCAATGCCCCGCAGCCGAAATCGTACCACCCGCGCCAGACAAACGGCAAATAAATGGAGTGGAAGGGACGTTCGGGAGCCGGACCGAGCCATAAATCCCAATCGAGCCCCTCGGGCACCGGTTGGGCTTCATTTGGACGGTCCAGTGCCTGCGGCCAGAAGGGACGGCTCGACCAGTTGATCACTTCCCGCACTGGCCCGATCGCGCCTGCCCAGATCCATTCGCACAACAACCGCGTGTCCTCGGAAGCCTGATTGCCCACCGCCACCTGGGTAGCCACCCCAGTCTCCCGAGCGATTTCTGCCATCTTTCGTGCTTCATAGACGCTATGCGTCATCGGCTTCTGGCAGAATACATGCTTTCCTTTTTTCATGGCGGCCACGGCAACCGGCGCGTGCAAGTGATCGGTCGTTCCCACCACCACCGCGTCCACGCCCTCTTCCTTTTCCAACAATTCCCGGAAATCCCGGTAGGCCGTACAGCCCTGGTAATCATTGGTTCCGCTCTGAGCGCCGTAGTAGGCGTTTACGATTCGTTGACATGGTTCGCGGCCCGCCACCCCGGCCGTGCACGTCATGGAATGGGTCAGCCGGATTTCCTGGTCCGTGCTCAACCACTCCCAGCCCGATGTAGTCTGCAACAACTCGCGTACGGAGTCCCGGAATTCGGTCTTGCCCCATTGAGGATAATCGGCACTGCTGCGGTTCGGATCGCAAACCGCCACCGCTTGGATTTCCGGCTCTTTCAGAAAATCCAGCAGAACCCGCAACCCTTGCGATCCCGTCCCGATGAAAGCGATATTGATTTTATCGTTGGGTGCGGCCACTCCTTCACTCCCCAACACCCGGCGGGGAATGATCGCAATACCGGAGAACGCCGCAGCGGAAAAGGTTCCGCCAAGAAAGCCACGCCGCGATAACGGTCGGTGGAATAGTTGATTTTTGGAAGATTGATCAGCCATCTCATTCTCCTTATGAATTCTCTCGACCTATGCCAGTCTCTTTCAAGACCGCTGGATGGCATTGCTGGGATCTAAACTTAAACCCTTTCACTTAGAGTCTTTCACTCCATTTCTCTCTCGCTCGGAGCAGGGTAAGGCCGATTCTGAAAGGGTGAATTACATCCTTTCTCTGCTATCCGGACCTACGGCGGCCATGAACACGTGTTTCCGGTCTTCACCGGACGGTTGTTCTTGTATTTTCCAGAATTTTGCCCAAGGTGTTCACGAATCCATCGATATCCCGCGGGCGCGTGGTTTCTGTGGCGCAGACCAGCAGTCCCTCACGCCCGCTGCCGTCTTCCACCCCGGCCCGGATTCCTGGCAGTAGATTCCCCGCTTGGCATTTTTCGATGACGTAATCCACCGGAACCGGCAGCTCCAGCAGAAATTCGTTGAAAAAAGGCCGCTCATACACCAGTTTCACCCCTTCCAGGGCACATACCCGTTCTTGGAGGATATGCGCGTTGCGGACGCTCCGCTCCGCCGCGCGCCGCAATCCCTGGGGCCCCAACAGAGCCAGGTAGATCGTGGCCGCCAGGGCGCACAAGGCCTGATTGGTGCAAATGTTCGACGTGGCCTTGGAGCGCCGGATATGCTGTTCCCGGGTTTGCATGGTCAACACATATCCTACGCGGCCGTCCACATCCTTCGTGCGGCCCACTAATCTCCCCGGCAATTGGCGGATGTATTGCTGCTTGCAGGCAATGAAACCCGCGTATGGACCGCCGAATTGCAAGGGAATGCCGAAGGGCTGCAGGTCGCCCGTGACCATGTCCGCCCCATAAATCCCCGGTGGCTTCAGCAGCCCCAGGGAATGGACATAAACCGAAACTCCCAGCAGGCACCCCGCTTCTGCGGTGGCCGCGCGGATGCCGTCAACCGGTTCGAGAATACCGAAATAATTCGGCTGTTGGATGAAAACCGCGGCGAAGGAATCGTCCAGTCCCGTCCGCAGGATCTCCGGATCGGTGCTTCCCCCGGCGGCCGGGATCACGTTCAAATCGATACCAGGCGCGTTCAGATACGCCGCGAGGACCTGCCGGTATCGGGGATTCACCGCTTGTGACACCGCGATTTTGTGCTTTCCCGTGATCCGGCAGGCCATCAACGCCGCCTCCGCCAAAGCCGATGCGCCGTCGTACATCGAAGCGTTAGCCGCTTCCATGCCGGTCAACCGCGCCATGTAGGTTTGAAACTCATAGATCGCCTGCAGCGTACCCTGGCTGACCTCGGCCTGGTACGGTGTGTAGGCAGTGGCGAAATCGCCCCGGGAAATCAGAGCCGGCACCGCCTGGGGTATAAAATGCCGGTAGGCTCCCCCGCCCTGGAACGATACCATCCCCGTGGCGGTATTCTCCGCCGCCGCCGCTTGCATGTGCTCAACCAATTCCATTTCGGTCAGCGGCGCGGGAAACGTAAAGGCGGGTTTTTTGAGCGAATCAGGGATACCACGAAATAATTCTTCCCCCTGCTTCAATTGAAGGGTTTCCAACATGGCCTGGAATTCATCAGGGGTATGAGGTACATAGTTCATCGATTTCTCCTGCCTAAAAACGACCCGGCCGAATCCGGTCGTCGGCTTGGATCAAAAGCCGTTATTCCCTGAAAGGCATATCCTCGGGATCAGGATCACCCCGGGACGCGGCGTAATCCTCTTACCCTTCCTGCTCGATGTGCAAACGATACTCCTCCGCGGACAACAAGCCGTCCAACTCCGAGTGATCCGACATCAGGATTTTCAGAATCCAGCCTTTCCCATAAGGATCCTGATTGATGTATTCCGGGTGGTCCTGGAGATCATCGTTAACTTCTGTCACCTCGCCTGAGACCGGGGCGTACAGATCCGCCGCGGTTTTGCACGACTCGATCACCGCGCATTCCCCTCCCTGCGTCAACTCCTTCCCCAGGTCAGGCAATTCAACGAACACGATATCCGACAACTGCTCCTGCGCGTGATGGGTGATTCCGATCACCCCCACTTTGCCTTCCACCCGAACCCATTCATGCGTTTCCGTGTACCTCAAGTCATTCGGAATCATCGGACACCCTTCTTTTCCCATAAGAAAAATTTGGAAAGAATCTCCGGATTCCGGGATTCTTTCATACGTATCACCTGGATGCGATCCTATATCAAGGCCAATGAACGGTAAGGTTTTCCTGCCTGGAATTGAATGTTTTATAATGGATTTACCCCCATGAAACAACCCATTCAACTTTTTACCCGTTTGGCGACAAACGGCGGTTGAACCACCTGGGCCGGGATTTTCTGTCCCCGGATCTCCACGGCCAGACCCTCCCCCGCCGGATGCCCCCGGCGCACCAGGCCTAAGCCGATGCCTATCCCCAATACGGGAGAGAAACCGCCGCTGGTGGTTAACCCTACCGCTTCCTCCTTCTCGAACAGCAGACACCCTTGCCGTGGTATGCCTTTGCCGGTCAGCCGGAAGCCGATCCGGTGACGCGCCGGCCCCGCTTCCTTTTGCCGGAGCAACGCGTCCTTCCCGATGAAATCCTTGTCCCACGCGATTACCCGCTCGAGACCGGCTTCAAGGGGTGTGATCTCTTCGCTGAGTTCATGCCCGTACAAGGCATAACCCATTTCCAACCGCAGGCTGTCCCGTGCCCCCAATCCCGCCGGCCGCGCGCCCATCTCCCGGGCTTGCCGCCATAAGTCCACAATCCGGGCCGCTGGCGCAATGATCTCGAATCCGTCTTCCCCCGTATAACCTGTCCGCGAGACCAACAATCCCTCGCCGAGTTCCTGAGCATGATAATACTTCATCGCTGAACAATCGGTTCCCAACAACCGATTGGTGATGGCTAACGATGCCGGCCCCTGGATGGCCATCATGCCGGACTCGAAAGTCCGGTCTTCGCATTCCACTCCATCCACCAAGGCATTCCGGAACCAAGAAAACAACTTATCCCGGTTGGAGGCGTTTACTACCAGCATGTATAGGTCCGTCCGCAGGCAGGTGACCAGAATGTCATCCTTGATCCCGCCTTCCGGATTCAACACCACTGTGTAGCGCACCCGGCCGGGCGTCAAATCCGCCACCCGCGATGGAACCATCCATTCCAAAAACCGCGCCGCCGGACCTCCCCGCACCCAAAAACGGCCCATGTGGCTCACATCGAACAATCCGGCCTGTTCCCGGACCACCTTATGTTCCGCCGTGATCGATTGAAATTGGATTGGCATTTCCCAGCCCGCGAAATCGACAAAACGCGCGCCGTCGCCTCGGTGCAGTTCATAGAGCGGGGTTTGGAAACTCATGGAGATTCTCGATTCTCGTATACGTTGTAGGAGCAAGTAGAGTGTATCATGGTTTCCCGATTGATAAACCACGCCCGCTTTGGCTGCAGGCATCTAAAATAGTTCGTCCGGCAGTGCCTCCAGTTTCACACTTGGTGATCACTTCCCATTGGATCCGGCCGGCGAAATCCTTCTCCATCCCTTTTCCTTCTGGGCTATTCTACCTCCATGACTAAAAAGATAGATCAGGCTCCTGTGAATCGGGGATAATCAACCTTCCATAGCGTTCGTTTGTATCGGCAGCTCGCAGGATCGACAACGGTAGAGAAAACAGCCATGGTATTTTTTCGCTGGAGCGTTCCGGGATCGCCGCTTGGAAGGCTGGAACCACCTAATCCTCAGGGCCGCTGGCCCGGACAAAACCGTGAACGCTCACGGCATCTGTATACGATACAACGCGGATTGGAGTGCTTATATCAGCTGCTCAGAGAGTGGGAAATGGTCCTGACTTTATCCTTGTGGAAAAGCGGACTACGGCTCGTCCTCGGGTGAAATGGGGGTGTCGGGGATGTGGAGCGGTTCTCTTCCGATCCGATCATATGATCTTGAATATGAATGTAGTTGCATTTATTGATTTATCCAAAATGCTTCTGAGAGGGACTCATTCCATGACCATGACCCGATTTTTCCCTTCTTTGGTTCGATTCTTCGTCTGGAATCTGATTTTTCCGGCGGGGATAGCGTTGTCAGGTTGGCTTATTCCGGCAGGATGGGCCGGTGAACCGTCCGCGCCGCTGCATGGATTCGGCGTGGCGGATTCGATCGGCCAAGTTGAAGTGGGAGTGGCGTATTACCTCCCCCGCGGCCGTATCCCGCTGCCGGATTGGCGGGAACGGGTGGAATATCATATGAAACGTGCGCAATCCTTCCATCACCGGGAATTCGGCAAGCAGTCGAAGCTCACGTATAGGATCCTGGAGGATCCATTTGTCGCCTCAGCGTCACGGGATGAAATGCCCAAGGATGATGTGGATCAGTTTTTTTGGCATATCGTCAACGAAGTGTGGAATTCGGGGAAATTCACGTTTTCGCCAGAGGCGTTTCCCATCATTCTGGTCCTGTCGGATGTTAATTTTTCGCCCGGATACGGGGATTGGACGCGGGAGTGCGATGGGATAGGATGCCCGTTTTCCGAGCCGCACACCGATTGCGCGGGTCATGTGACGGAAACCGGTGAGGACCGGCCGGGAACCCGGTGCGGCGGGGCGCGGGCCTTGATCTGGCCAGAGCGGCATATCGGCTTGGCCTTGGTCACCGCGGACGGATGGCGGGTGCCGATGACTGGAACTGATTGCGTGGTATATCACGAGGGAGTGGGCCATTCTCTCGGATTGCCGCATCCAGAGCCCCTCAACGATTCCGTTATGGGTTTGGCGCAGTATGTCCATCCCATCCACAAGTCCTGGATCGACGCGGATCAGAAAGAAGCCATGGGCTGGGTGAAACACGAGATCGATTACACGGATCTTTTTTCGTCCTTCGAAGTCAGCCATGCCCCTTCCCGCCCTGGCGCGCAAGACACCGTGACGATTACAGTGAAACTGCCGGAACATTTCGCCGTACAGTCGATCCAACTAGAATACCAAACCGGCTTGTGGCTGCCGTTTCGGTCGGCCAGGTTCCAAGGCCAGGAGGAAAGGGATGGATTTCAGTATTTCACTTGGACGATCGGCCCGGTTCCCATCGGTCAAAGCATCGCCTACCGCGCGCGGGTGGCCACGCGGGGTGGACAGCAGGAGGAGTTTTGGAATTACTACAAAGTGCGAGGGAAGGAATAGAAATAATACTGATCCGTTACGCTTGTAGTTTTTCTATAATAATGGCTCATCCGGCAAGTGCGTGTTTTTTTTTCGATCGCCGTTTCGCATCACTTCGAACCGATCGATGAAAACCTCTATCACAAGTCCCTCTCCCTCTAGGAGAGAGCCGGATGAAGGGCAGCCCGGCAAGGGCCAGAAAAACCTTTCTCTGCCATCGAGGCAATCGGTCTGGGTTATGTGGCCTATAGGCACAGGTTTGATGAAAACTTTTCGCCGAATATGGAACATAAAAAAAAGCCATAAAAGCCACCCTGGCTTGTTTCTCCTGTTTCTGTTTATGATTCTGGGATGTGGCCGGCCCGAAGAACGCGTCCGGCTCGAAAACGCGCGGCGTGAATTGCAGGCCTACAACAGTGCCGGCGCGTTGGAATATTTGGCCGAACCATTTCAGGATCCGGATTACGAACGATCTCGCTGGCTGTTACGTGGCCTGGCGTTGACTTGGCTGGAACAGTGGAAAGAAGCCAGTGAAACCTTCAACCGGTTGGTTCTGGCCGATCCCCCTCCCACCCATCTCGCGTTGCCAATTCCCCAAGGCCTGAATGACGGCGCTCCGAAGGAAAATTTCGAACGCCGCACCTTTTCTGAGGACGATATGCGGTACCTTTGGCGGGTGTTATGGCAACAGCGTGTCGCTTCCCGCCTGGCGGATGATCGGCTTGATGATATGAAGAAGGCTGTGGTGCTTTTGGATTATGTGTACCGTCATATCCAATTCGGACTGCGCGAAGGCATCCCGCTCAATGACAAACCCTTGCACATTCTTATTCAAGGACAAGGATTCTGCGATGAATTAGCCTGGATTCTCAATCAATTGTTGCGCTCCATCTCTTGCCAGGCGGTTCGGGTGATCCTCTTCTCCGATCCCGGGTACAACCATAGCCCGCATACGATCAGCGCCGTGAAGATCGGCCTGGATTGGATTCCCCTCGATCCCTCGAATGGATTGATTTTGAAAGGGATCAGAAGCGGGAAGCCGGAACGGATGCCCGAATTTTTTCTGCTCGACCCCACGTTGGAAAAAGCCCGCCGGTTCGGCCCCAATCTTCCCGATTGGGACCCGTTTTTGCGCCAGATCGAGAAAATGGGCAACTACGGCGCGTTGGGAACTTGTTTCCGATATGCCCAAGTGGCTGTGGATTATGAATTGGAATCCTATACGGAACGCTTCAACGATCTCGCGCGCCGGCTGGCCTCGCTCTATCCGCTACCTGCTTTGGCAATCCCATATGTCTTAACCGCGATTCCCCGGATCGATGAAAAAACCAACCGTATCGTGAATTGGACCCCCGTCACCCTGAGCTATGTGGTCAATACCTCCACGCCGGAAAAAAATGAATTGCGGCGCGCCGCAGTGGACAAAGTATTCGGTCATCTATCCCCCCTCCGTCCCGGCCGTTTGGCGCTCCTGGCAGGAGAGTATGCCATGGCGGAATCCGAGTTCCAAAAAGCGTTGGCTCAGGAAGAACTGACTCCTCCGGCCCGCGAAGATCTCGCATTTTACCGGGCAGTGGCCGCGTTCGAACAACGGGATTATTCCACTGCCCGGGAACGGTTCGAAGCATTCCAAAACGAGTATCCCTTTGCCCGCCGCTTGGACCGGGTCCAGTATCATCTCGCTGTCATGGCCTACGAACAGGGAGATGAATCCCGGTGGAAATCCCTCATTCAAGAATGCGGCCAAGACCACGACGGTTCGCTTTTCCGGTGGGCCACCCATCTCGGCATATATTCGAAACGGACGGAGGACCGGCCGGATAATTAACCCGTCTGGGTAATCCATTCCAGAATCAGGCCGGCGTATAGCCTGAGCCATCGGCTGCCGGTCTTGCTTTCGGGAGATAGGCCGCATGGACTGGTAGTTCCGGAATTCCCCCTCCCCGCCCAGGGTATGCTCTCCTTCAAAAAAGGCGTATCATGAATCAATTCAAGAAGCAAGCCGCGATTTGAGAAAGTTGAGTCTGGTTATGACGGTCACTCCGCAAACCCTGAATTCAATCATCGACAACATCGTTCACTGTACGCCGGTTGTCGATATGCATACCCATCTTTATCCCCCCGCGTTCGGGCCGCTGCTGCAATGGGGGATCGATGATCTGCTGACCTATCATTATCTGGTGGCCGAGGGGATACGGACCGCTCCCATGCCCCTCGACCGATTCTGGTCCCTCACCAAAAAAGAACAAGCCGGATATGTGTGGGAGCATCTTTTCCTGCGCCGCGCGCCCATCTCCGAGGCGTGCCGGGGGGTAGTGACGTGCCTCCAAGCCGTCGGAATTGATCCACGGGAGCGCAGCCTGGACGCCATCCGCTCCTTCTACCAGGGATTAAACAGAGAGGAGTACGTCGAGACCGTTTTCACTAAAGCCAACGTGAAATACGCTGTCATGACAAACGATCCTTTCGATCCCGCCGAGCGCCAGGCCTGGGAAAAAGCGCCTTTGAATCACCCCCGGTTCCACGCCGCATTGCGCATGGATCCCTTGCTTATGAATTGGGAAACTTCGGTCTCCCTTCTGCGCGATATGGGATACGAAGTCAATCACGATCTCAATGACAAAAGCCAGGGAGAAATCCGCCGTTTTTTGGAAAAGTGGACAGATCGGATGAAACCCCGCTACCTGGCGGTCTCCCTCACCCCCGATTTTCTCTATCCGGATGATTCCCTCCGTACACGCGTGCTCGACGCCTGCATTCTTCCCTTCGCGCGCGAGCGGAATCTCCCCTTCGCGCTGATGATCGGTGTCCGGCGGCAGATCAATCCTGCGTTAAAACTGGCGGGCGATGGCGTGGGCCGCGCGGAATTGAGCGGCTTAATCCAACTCTGCCAGCAGCATCCCGGCAACCGCTTTTTGGTGACTCTTCTTAGCCGGGAAAATCAGCATGAACTCTGCGTCATCGCCCGCAAATTCCCCAACCTGATGCCCTTCGGTTGCTGGTGGTTTCTGAATAATCCTAGCCTGATCGAAGAGATCACCCGTCAACGGATCGAGATGTTGGGCTGGAGTTTCATCCCTCAACACTCCGATGCCCGTGTCCTTGATCAATTGCTGTACAAATGGCCGCACTTCCGCCGGATTCTGGTCCGTATTTTGATCGAAAAATACACGGATCTGGTCCGGTCGGGATGGAATGTCACGGAAGAAGAAATCCGGCGGGATGCCGCCCGCCTCTTGTCGGATAATTTCGAATCCTTCGTGCCATGAGGTGCCTTAGAATTAGAGCATGTCTTCACGTGTTTGCTTGGCGAAAGGAAGGCTTTTATTGGAGAGAGAAAGGGAATGAAGGACTACCTGGAAACCGGGTGACATCCCAAGCGCGGCCAAAACAAACGGCGAATTCCGTTTTCCGGCCGGGCCCTACAGGAGATTGGTCTTTTAAGTTCTTGAGAAAATTTCTTGGAGTGAATCATTCACCCGCTGGATAATGGTTTCATCTGGATTATTGTCCATATTTGAATAACAAAAATACGCCCGGATCGCGCCCTCCACTTCGCCTTTCTCGTACAATAAGTCGCCATATTTCCGGAACAGGCGGGGATTATCCGGCGCGCTTTTCAAATCGATGATCAGGGAATGTTCATCCGGCGGATTCAGTTCCAACGCGTGCTGGCCGCTCATTGTATACACATCGGCACAAAAAGTATTGATCCGGTTCAGGCCCAGGAAACAATAAGCCGCGGCATTCAGCGCTTGCTCGAACTTCTCCTGCTTTACTTCCCCAAAAGCCGCGGCCTGAATGGATTGCAAAAGGTCCCGGCATTGATCTGTCGGCTCCTGAATTTGAAAATCAAGGAGAATCACCGAGGCGGTATGGCGCAAGGTCTCTTCACTCATCGGATCCAGAGGATTTTCATTCGGACTTGGATCAGGAGTGAGGATGTGGCGCTTTTCAAAATATGGGGCGATCCTCCCATAGTTCAGTATCCGGTGGAATCGGAGCCCGAAAGGCTTTTTTACCCAGTCGAAAAGGCTCCGGGAGAAGGAATCGCAATACCTGGTAAGATGCGGTTCGTAAAAAGAGCAAGTTTGAATCAAAGTCCGCCGGTCTTCTTTATTGAATTGACCATCCAGAATTTTTTTATAGTTGAAATTGGATGGATGAATTCCATCTATTACTAGATGAAGGGTTGCCATCATTTCTTTGGAATATTTAAAAGAAGATAAAATATATAAATAGATCGTCGGGCACTCTACCGGATGCGCGTCGGTGGCCATGCTGATCATGAGTCCGATGGCCCAGAGCAGCACGCGTTTTTCTCGTTTGATTTTCGTATTTTTATAAACACTGATGAGAGCTCCAAGAAGGCCAATGTAGTCGGTCTCTTCCGCAATTTTCGCGATGATTTTTTTTATTTCGGCATCCTCATCCGCCAGGTTCCCGCCCAAAAGGCCGGTGAAATATTGTTTCTGGCTAATAATATCCATTACATCCATAAATTTATCGGTCTTAATCAGCAACGTTCGCAAGAGGGGATGGTTTTGAAATAGACTGATTAGCAATGTTGAATTCCGCTGGTAGGCTGCCGGATCCCGGGCTTCTTCCCGCATAATGGCTATTTCTTTGGTAGAGAACGGAGGTTTTTTGTTGAAGAGGTGGGGCGTCTTGGATTTGGAGGTTGATTTGCTCATGGATTTTCTTTCTTTTTCTGGTATTCCAGCAGATATCGGAATGCGCCGCTCCCGGCCTTTACTGGGGGAGTTGAACAGTTGGGGGTAATGGATTGTCCATTCCTTGACAGTTTTTGAACCTCCATAATAGTCTTTTCCATAGGAGAAAAAAGTGTCGCAGGGCGGGTTTTTCCCTCTCCTTGATCCTCCATAAGATCACCAACCGGGGAGGGGGTATCTGGAACTTCCCAAGGGGAGATCTCACCGGATTCCTCCGCCCCTCCCACCACCTGTTGGGGAAAGCCGGTCATCGTTACCCGTAGCGCGGTGGAAAGATGGCCATACAAGAATGACAGAATGAAATCCCGTTCCGTAATGCCCGGCGTGAAGACATACGATAAAAACGGCACGGTGTTCTCTTCCTGGCGCATGGGGAGGGAAATTTCCACCCAATTCCTCTGATCATCCGCCGCCAAAAAGGTCCACGACCCATCATCATTGAACAAAAATCCCACATGGTAGGCGCCCGGTTCGATAACATACTTGCCGATCCGCAATTTCACGTTGGTTTCCAGACGGCTCAGAAACGGCAAAACGTTTTGATTGAAATCGTCCCGTAACTCCGGATTGGTTTGCAAATCCACCAACAACTCCGGATCCCAATGAATGGCCCGGAACTGAATGGCGACGCGGGAACCATCCCGCTGCTCGAGTATGGAAGTAATGACCGGCACGTCTGCGTTCCGGTCCTGAGCGAATGCCGGCGTAGCAAGGAAACTCAATAAAATGAAAAAAAGGTGCCTGGCTATGGTCTTGTGCATGGTCGACTCTCCCGGCTGGCTGGCTTGCCGTAGGTTTAGGCGGGGAATTTGCCCTGCTCCAGCCAGCCTTGCTTTCTATTATTGATTTCAGACAGATGAAATATTCCGTTTACGTCTCATATATCGTCAGGAGAAGAAGGTGGGATAAGGTCCCCCTTGAATTTCCCGCCGCAAAAGGAGGGCTAATTCCAACGCGTGATAATCTCCCCACATCGAAGATTCTCCCTGCGGTATCCGGCTTCCCTCCGGAATTGAATCCCACCCGTTCGGCCGGTGGTAAACCGAATGCAGGATCAAGCCTTGATGCTCGTCCCGGGTGGACAAGTACGGTTCGTCGAAGAGCGTAGCGGCGATGGTTAAACCGGCCTGATAATAACCATGGCCTTCATCTGGTTTTCCCTTGGCTGACAGGTATTTACCCAATCGCAACAAGCCTTGCGCGGCGATCCCGGCCGCCGAACTGTCCACCGGTTCGTGCCCATTGAACGGATCGGCGGGGCGGTTCAAGTAATCCCCCAATCTCGCCAGTCCGGGAGCCCCCGTATCCCAGTAGGGTATGCCATCCACTGGAGTATTATGGATGTAGAAATCCGCAGTGGCTTGGGCGGCTTCCTGAAATTCCGCTACGATAGTGGATTTGCCCCCTAAGGATTCGAACTCTGCCTCACTGACGGTGTCGAGGAATTCCAACTGTTCCGCGAATCCCGTAATGGCCCATGCTAGACCACGTGTCCAGGTGGAGAAGGGGGAATACCCCTGCTGCGTGCTGGGACAACGAAAGCGGCCGTCGTTGCGGTTGAAGATCGCTTCATGCACCGTCCGCCCCCGCGTATCGTAGGCATCCCGTCCCCGGCCATAATATATATTGTACCGCGCCGTGGTTCGTCCGTGCTGGATTAAGCGTTCTAGTAAGGACACCGGCTGATCACCTTCACTCATGAGCACATGTCCCAGCCGGTGGGCCAGTCCCAGGCTGCGCAGGCTGCGGATCGTGTCCACGAAGAGGGAATGGGGGCCATTGAATGAATAGATGTATCCTAATCCATCGGCGGTGGAAGACCACCGGGCGGCCTGCACCGCGCCGGATATTTTCAGGGCCAGCTCATAAAAACGCAGTTCCCACTCATTCGCTTCCATCCGGCCTTCCCGCATCAGCCGCCGCAAATGGCCATAGGTGGATATATTGTTGAATCCGTGATCGTGCACACCGGTATGCGAGACATGAGGGGCCATCCGCTCCACCGTCCGGGCGCGTCCCAACTCGAGAAACGGCCGTTCTCCCGTAGCATCGAATTGCAACAAGGCCATTCCGTATTGGAAGCCTTGCGTCCATTCCGTCCATCCGCGGGTGGTGTACCGGCCCTGAACCGTAAAAACCGGCGTGCCCCATGCGGGATCCCAGGTTTTTTCGAGGGATAGGATTTTCTTATAAGACAGTTCGAATAAGCGTTCGATTTTGGTGGATAAACAGGCTGGATCAATGCCGTAGTGGATTTTCATGGTTTCTCCCTCCCAGGCCGGGATTCGAATGCCAGCAAAAAACACGGCTCCATAATCGGCCGGCCCTTAGTCTGGATTGGATTGGATGAACTTCGCCAGGGTCCTCGCGGCTTTGACCAGGTCGGGCAGGGCATGAGCGGCGCAGAGCGAGAGCCGAATGCGGGAGGATCCTTCTGGAACGGTGGGGGGACGTATGGCCGCCGCCACGATTCCACCGGCCAATAAGGCCTTAGAGCACCGCAAGGCCCGCCTGCTATCCCCTAAGAGGATAGGAAGAATGGGCGCGGGTGAATCGGGTACCGGAATCCCATAGTCCCGTAATGCCTCCCGCAGGGTTTGATTGGCGGTTCGCAAGCGCTCAATCAGGCTGGAATCGGAGCGAATCCGGGAAATATTGGAATGCGCGACTCCGGCCAGCCAAGGCGAGATGCCGGTGGAATAGATGAATGCCCGGCAATAATTCACCAGATACTCGATTGCGGTCTTCGAACCACAGATGAAACCGCCTTGCGCCCCGATGGCCTTACTTAACGTGCCCATGATGAGAATATGATCCTGCCAATCAATTCCCTGATGGGCCAGGCTTCCAGACCCGTCCGGCCCCAACACTCCCGTCCCATGGGCGTCGTCCACCAACAACAACGCGCCGGACTCTCTCGCCAACTGGCTCAATCCTTCCAGTGGAGCGATATCCCCATCCATGGAAAAAACACCATCGGTGATGATCAGATTCTTCCGGCCCCCTTTGCTCTTGAGCAGACCAGCCAGCTCATCCAAGTCCGCGTGGTGGTAACGGTAAAAGGCCGCTCCCGAAAGCAGACACCCGTCCACGATCGACGCATGGTTCCATTTATCGGAAAAGATCGCGTCACCCCGGCCGGCCAGGCACGAAATCACTCCCACGTTGGTTTGATACCCGGAAGGGAACACCAGAGCCGATTCACTGCGTTTCCATTCCGCTAGCAGTTTTTCCAGTTCTTGATGAATCACCAGATTGCCAGTCACGAGCCGCGAAGCGCCACTTCCTGCGGGGAGAATTTCGGCCAAAATCCGGCCTTCCTCCTGACTGGCGGAATCCGCGGCGAGTCCCAAATAATCGTTCGCGCACAGATTCAGGCAACGTTTGCCGTTACGAATTAAATACCCGGGCTGGAACGTATCAAAGAGCGGGAGAGACCGGTATAGGTTTTCGTTTTTAGCACTTCGAATCCGTTTTCGAAAATAGGTATGCCAAATCTTTTTAGTGCGCATTGATAATTTTACATTAATTTACATAGTACCCGCATAGGGCTTTCCTTACCCGAGTTCTCTCCCCAAGGAGGATGAATCGCTGTTTTGGGCTCTCTCACGATGCGGTTCTCGACCATTTTGAAAGAATGACCGGCAGGTTCAAGCCCTGCAGCTCTTGCGGATTCCTCTTCTTCAACTGTCGGTCTATCCAACTCGATGAGGAAAATCATCCCATTAGGAGACTGAAGGGACCATAAATTACTTGACACTGTCAAGTAATACGGGTAAACTTGAAGAAAATGTTTGATGAGATCATAGTCTACATAACCCATTCCATCATTCGGTTGCATCATGCAAAGGAAGATCAAAGGAGATACACATGATTACCTTGACTGAAAAAGCCGCGGCGGAAGTGAAGCGACTTATCCAGGCCCAGGAACTGCCTGAGGAAGTTGGTTTGCGGGTCGGCGTCCGGGGCGGAGGCTGTTCCGGACTTTCCTATTCATTGAATTTTGAACTGGAGCAGAACGAAAAAGACCGGGTGTTCCATTCCAATGGGATTAAGCTGATTGTGGATACTAAAAGTTTACTATATTTAAGTGGAACCACGGTGGATTACACCGATGGGCTCAATGGCAGCGGTTTCTTGTTCAACAATCCCAACGCGACACAAAGCTGCGGGTGCGGTTCCTCCTTTTCCGCGTGAAAGAACGGGATTTCAGGAGGGATAGGAAATAGACAATCTTCTCACACCGCGTAATTGGGGGAATCCAGCCGATTTGGATAAGGTCCAAATACGCTGCGGCAAAGGCAGATAATCCAACCGGACCTGACTGATGGGAAGGAAAGATAAGCTGCTATTTCTACCTTCAGAAAGGATAATCCACCAGTAGGTCTTCCTTGCCGATGGATAGGTCTTGTGGGGCAAGAGGGATGAAAATGTATACAACCCAGGAAACCAATTCTGACTCCAGGAACGGTATGGCTTTGCGGGAGTTATCCCGTCTGTTCATTCTGTTCGCGGCGGCCGTTCGTCAAGCCGCCAGCGTGGAGGCGCTTTCTCAAAAACTGGGAGTGAAAGTCACGGAACCGCAAGCGGACGCCTTGCGGTTTCTCTATTTGAATAACAATGTCACCATTGGAGAAATGGCCGTGGGTTTGGGGCATACCATATCCGGTGCCACCAAGGCGGTCAACCGTCTGGAGAAAAACGGGTGGGTGTCCCGGGTCAGCAGTGGAGATGATCACCGCACAGTCTATGTGCGCCTTACCGATTCGGGGAAAAAGTTATCGTGTGAGTTGTTCTCAGAAACCGAAGAACGTTTATGCCGCATTCTCCGCCGCCTGCAACCGGACACGTTGGAACGGTTGAAAGCAATTATGAAGGCTTTTTTACACGATTACATCGATAATGAGGAAATCGCGTCGAAATTATGTGTAGCCTGTGGCTTCGAGGGGGGAATCCATTGTTGTGAAAGCGATATTGATTGCGTGGTCGCTAAAGCTGTAAAACATATTGATATTCAAGAAGTTACATCTATATCCGCTCCCCCCTTGGGCTGAGAAGCACTTGGCCCTTTCTTTTTTTACTTCTTGTCAATCTCATACCTTCTCTTCCTTTTTCCCTCCTCTTTTCTCATAATTACCTGTAAAACAGGGGGATAGTGAGCAATACTAATTTTTCTTTTGATAAATAGGTCAGCTTTGTGTAATATATGTTGACATTGCTTTTCGTCGGGAATCACGCTATAGATTTTTAGTTCTCTTTGAATGAATTTGGAACAAGGGAAGTGCAAACACATGACACGAAAAAAGGTTGGTTTTGCACACATCATTTGCAAAAATCCCCGCATGCAGCAGATCGTGCGCACCGCCCAACGCATCGCCAACTCGGATATGTTGGTGTTAATCACGGGCGAAGATGGCACGGGGAAGGAAACGTTGGCTCAAGCCATTCATAACGACAGTGACCGCGGCAATGGGCGGTTTGTGAGCGTCAATTGCGCCGCCTTGCCCGACGCCCTGCTCGAAACGGAATTGTTCGGCCATGAAAAGGGAGCGTTTACCGGCGCGGTGTATTCCCGCAAAGGCAAATTCGAGCAGGCGCAAGGGGGCACCTTGTTCCTGGATGAAATCGGCGAGATGAGCCTGCCCACCCAGGCGCGCTTGTTGCGGGTGTTGGAAGAAGGTGTCACGGAACGGATCGGCGGCGGGGAGCCGATTCCTCTCGATGTCCGGATTATTACGGCTTCCAATGAAAATTTATACAATCAGGTGAAGGAAGGGACGTTCCGGCAGGACTTATACTACCGGTTGAAGGAAGTGAATCTCGATCTTCCCCCTTTGCGCGAACGCAAGGAGGATATTCCTCCCTTGGTGGATTATTTCATCAAGCAATACAACAAACAATATCACAAGTCGATCGAGGGGATTTCCGACGCCGCTCTGCAGTTTCTCCTCCGCCATGACTGGCCGGGAAACGTCCGCGAACTCCATCACGTGGTCAAATGCGCCGTCTTGATGAATGATGCGCAAGATACGATCTGGCTCGAACACATTCCCCTGGACATTCACCTTGCCGAATCGAGCCGCTCGAAGGAAGATAAAGCCGAAACGAAAGCCGAGGAATTGCTGGAAATCTTGTCGCTGGACGAAGCAGAAAAGCGGCATATCCTGCGTATCTTGGAATTCACCCGGTTCAACAAGAGCCAGGCTGCCAATATTTTGAAGATATCCCGGCCCACTCTGGACCGGAAAATCGAGAAATATCAGCTGCACAACATCAAAGTCCAAGAAAAATTGTCCAAATCGTCCACTTGATCCAGCCCGCGGCGGAGAATGCACCGGGCGGCCGGGGGGCGCCGGGAGATTATACTGGATGTAACTTGACAGTTCCGCAGATACACGATACCTTCCGTCAGGTAAGGGAGAAATGGCGATTGGGTGATGCGATAGATCCTGGGATTGCCAGAATGGCGGACTCCTCTTCATGACTTCGTCTCCCCATGACTCGTTATCGTGTATAGAACGCTAAACGATATCGAGGTGGATCATGAGTAAATTCAAACGGTGTTTTCTCGCAGGATTTCTGCCAGGGGTCTGGCTGAGCGTTAGGAGCGTGTTGTTCCTTCTCATTTTGGCCCTCCCGGCAATGGCACAATACCGTAACTTTGGTCAAAGCTACGGGGGGGGATTTAACAATTATGGGGGGGGGTACAACAATTACGGAGGCGGGTACAACTACGGCGGGGGATACAAAAATTACGGGGGAGGGTACGGGTACGGCGGTTCCAGCTTCGGCCAGCGGAGCGGTTTTGGCATGAGGTCTTCCATGAGCGGCTTAGGGGGAATGGGAAGCAGCCGGCGGAGTAGCCGGTATAACACAACCGGCTCCGGTTATAGCACCCCCTCAGCTTCTTCCTCCTCGCGCCGTGGCCGAAGCATGAATTACGGCAATACCTCCGCCGTAGGCGGAGTCGTGCCACAAAGCGCGCCAGGGCAGGGAACGGACCCCCGGCAAACCCAGTCCACCGGATCTTCCGCCAACCGCAAGACCGCGGCGGCCAAAACCGGTCCGGCCGGTTCGGCCACCCCGAGCAGCGCTCCGGGCGGCATTCAAGTGCAAGGCTCGTCGAATATCGATGTTCAAGCCCGCGTTCCCGGCAATCCCGCGCTACCGGTCCGGCCCGGCCAACCCCAGCGGGGGAAACCGGCTCCCCCCAAAAAAGACGAAGTGAAGACACGTCCAACCGCCACATTCTATGTGGATACGCCCAACGCTTCGTTGGTCGTCGAGCAGCCGTTTACTGTATCCGTGGCATTGTCCAACAGTGGGAAACTGGAATATGACACTTTGGCCTTCGCCTTGTATTTCGATCCTGCCGATCTGATGCCCGTCAGCGGTGTGGATGAAGCCGGTCAGAGAACCCCTTTGACCGCCCTGGCATTCACGGCTTCCCCACCGGAGCCGGCCGCCGGGAATGGCGGAGAGCCGGATGTCTCCGACGAGACGGATTCCGTGCAGCCGGCGGAAAGAACCTCAGGGGAGGAAAAGTCCGGTTCGTTTATCGCCAAGAATCAGGAACGCTATAAGATTATCCAGAACGAAGTGGATGGGAAAAAAGGTCTGATCCGTTTCAAGGCCGAGGTCGTAGGCCAGCCGGCCAAGGATTCCGGCCTCGTGGTCCAGATCCCTTTTAAACCGTTGCGGGTCTCCTCCACCAGTATTTCATTCGTTTTCTCCGATCCGTATGATTCCGGCTCCGCCGAGGAAGGAAATTGGACGGCCTTGAGCCTGAAAGGAGCGGATCAGCTGGGTTCGCGGTATATGGAGTCCGACGGCGTGGTGAATCTCAACCTGAATATATACGAGACTCTGGAAAAGGCCCGGCAAAAGCCGATCGTGAAGGACGTGAAGGGTCAAAGTCTCGAATCTTCCGAGGAAGATTTGTACGCCACCCAGATCATCTTGATTCCACGCCAGGAGACAATCGACGTCGGCGACGTGGTGGACGTGGATGTGGTTCTCGAGAATCCGGGCGCGGAACTGATCGACTCGGTCAGTTTGTTGGCGGCCTACAATCCCCGGGTGTTCGAAGCGGTAGACCTGGACGACTTTTCGCCGGGTGTCAATCTTTCCGACGAGGAGTACCGCAGCGAGTTCCCCTTTGATTTTCCCATGATCAACCATATCGACACCGAGAAAGGCTTGATCGAATACCGGAAAAAAACGATGAAAAAACCGGTTCGCGCGGAAGGGATTTTCGCCACCTTCCGGTTGCGCGCGATCCGGCCGACCACCAAAACCACGTTCCGTGTCTTTTTGAACGAGAAAGGGGAGGAACCGACGACCGGTGTGTTCTACCGTTTCCAAGACCGATTGGGCGATCCCGGCGATCCCTTCGATGGCGTCACCACATGTTCGCTGAGCGTGCGGCCCACCACCGCCTATTTGAACAAAATGGTGAAATGACGATGAAGGCCTTTATAATTCCGGCCGGATCGTTTTGAATGCTTGACAGGAAGGCATACCGGAGAAGACATACCCGAATTTTGTGAAGGAAATGCCAGGCTTGAAAATGAAAAAGACTCCCCGCGGGGCCAGGTTTATCCCTTCCCCCTCGGGAGAAGAGTTGATAGAATTCGCAGGTTATCGCGGCAGGACGATCACAACTAAGAAGGCATGGGTCTCATGGTGAAGGTACCCGATGTAGTCATTGATATAGGACAACAACAGATCAAACTCCTTCAAATCCAAGTCGATAAAAAAGGCGGCGTCACAGTTAAAAAAGCCGGAGTGGAAAGGCTGATGCTTTCCTCCGAAGAAGAATCGGATACCGCCTACCAACGGATTCAGGAAACGTTGCCCATTCTCCTGCAGCGCCTGGGCGTCAAGGCCCGCCGGGCGGTCGTCTCGCTTCCGGGACGCTCCGCCTTCACCCGCCGGTTGCGGGTTCCCGTCGTGCGGGGCCGCCAATTACAGCGCATCATCAAATATGAAGCCCGCCAGCATATTCCGTTTCCCCTGGAACAAGTCAACATGGATTACCAAATCACTCCTTCCAGCGGGGATTCCGAAGAATTGGAGGTGAATCTCGTCGCGGTCCGCAGCGAGATTGCTGAATCCTACAGCAAGGTCCTGAAGAAATGCGGCATCCGCTCTGACATCATCGAGGTAGCCCCTCTTTCTCTCTATAACGCATACGCCGCCTCCAAGTTACGCGACATCGAAGAAGTAACCGCTGTGGTCTGCATCGGCGCCTCCAGTACGGATATCGTGATCGAGCAAAACGGGGTGATGCAGTTCATGCGCAGCGCTCCCGTGGCGGGAAATGCGTTGACCACACTGCTGGCCAAATCGCTGGATCTCCCTCCGGACAAAGCAGAAGACCTGAAAAAGAAACCGGCCGCCGAGTTCAGCAGCGCGAATCCCGGCGTGGCGGCGGAGCAGGTTTCATCCATCCTGGAGCGGGGATTTGACCGGATCATCACCGAAATCCGCCGGTCCTTTGACTTTTACGTATCGCAACCTGATGCTCAGCCGGTGACCCGGATTTTCCTCTGCGGCGGATCGGTCCGGATGGAAGGCGTCTGCGAGTTTTTGGAAGACCGCCTGGGCGTGCCCGTGAGTATTTTCCATGTCCGGGACGTGGAAGGTTTCGAATACCCCCCCGAATACGCCGATCTGTTGGACAACGAAGCCGTGTTGGCGGGAATGGCCGTGCGGGCGGCCGGCCGGGCGTCCTGCGGGTTGAGTTTCGCTCCGCCCGCAATCAAACAGAAGTTGGAATTCGAGCGCCGCACCCCCATGTTCAGCGTGATGGCCCTGCTGCTGGCGGCCATGGTGGGGGGGGCGTTTTATTTCCTCGATCAAATGCTGACCACCACAGCCGAAGCCGTGGACCGCGTGCAGGAAATCGTTCAGCCCACTAAGAAATACGGGCCCGAACTGGGCCGGGTGCGCGGAGAACAAAACAAGTTTTTGGAACGGTATACCCGGATCAACGAAGTGGCCAACAAACGCGGCCGTTTGACGCGCGTGTACCTGGAAGTGCAGCGGCTGGTGCCCCAGGATATCTGGCTGAAATCCATCGATGTGGGCAGCGGGAAAATGGAAATCAACGGCCGGGCGTTGAACGACGAGCGCATCGCTACGTACATCCAGGAGTTGATGCTCTCCCCCTTCTTCGATAACGAGGTCGTGGTGCTGAAAAGCTCCAACCCGGCCAGCGACATTCCCGAGGGCGGTTCCGTACAGATGGATTTCGTGATCTCCATCGACCGGTACAACAATCCGACGCCTGAAGAAATCAAGTTCGTGGATGAGTTCCGGAAGCTGACGAAGGAAGGGGAAGTGTTGCTCACCAAGTTCGAACGCGCCGATCAAACCAATGTGAACGCTCCCACAACTTTGGTGGTGGGAGTGTACCGGCGGGATACGGATCAGGAAAAGATCTCCCTGTTCAACATCATTTATTCCTGCCTCTTGGCATCGGGCGATACCGCAGTGCAGACCATCGACGTGCGTTTCCATGACCGCGAGAGCAACTTGGTGGAACACATCCAGGTTCCCGTGGAGTTGATGAAGAAATACCGGGATAAAACCATCGCGGAGAGCGACTTGGTGACCGGTTTTATCGCCATCACCCCCTCGCCCAGTCCCGCGCCCACCCCCACTCCCACGCCGGAAAAGGAAGGCGGAGAAGAAGC